>MDSW01191441.1_pt1 | contig 19949 bp, 15 predicted proteins | sample 811171 | NCBI WGS metagenome assembly MDSW01 (sample SAMN05326641, study PRJNA326480) | marine metagenome | isolation source: seawater | place: Atlantic Ocean: North West | collected 2012 | reverse complement strand
GATCTCGCAGGACTGGCAGACGGGGCGGCGCTATCTGAATATGAGCGAGGACGACAGCGAATAGAACGATTACGCCAACGTCAGGATCGCGTTTTTACAGAAAGAATGTTGCTTAATCCACGCGTTCTCGAAAGCTTGTTCGCGCCACCCGCGCGGTTGAGCAAGCTGCACACGAGCCGATGCTGTCTCGGTCAGGCGCTCAGCGAAAGCCCGGAACCTCGGACCCTTAGAAAGCGAATCGTGAATAGGTCGGGTCCAGCTGAATTCACTTGGACCTACATGAAAAAGGCCCGAGAGAGAACTCCCGGGCCTTGTACCGCAGAACGCGGTGCGCGTGCCAGCGTGAGCTAGGCCACGCGCGATTCGAGGCGCTTGTCCTCGTGCTGGTGCGAGATCGGGTCCCGCAGATATTCCTTGCTGAACGCGTCCGTGAGGATGGCGTCGTAGCGCAGGTCGTCGTATTCCTTGACCTGCTTCGCTTCGGCTTCGGTCAGAACGTTGTTCTTGACCGCGTCCTCAAGTTGCTCATCGATCGTGAAGCCGGACACGTCGCCCTTGGCGATCGCCTTGGCGAAGCTGTCGTACACGCCTTCGACCTCGATCAGCTTGTTGAAGGCCACTTCCATCCGGCCGGTGGCGCTGTTGGTGCCCGTGCCGAGATAGATATTGGCGGTCATCCGGTCGCGGAACGCCGACGGCTCTAGGATCGCGTCGCCGAGGGTGTTGATGAGCTTGTCGCTCGGTCCCTTGTGGCGACGGCCGGTCGGGAAGACCAGCACGCGCATGGCACCGCCGATGAACGCGTTGGGGAAGTTGCGGAAGAAGCCGTCGAAGGCCTCCTCGATCTTGTGCAGGCAATCCTCCATCACGTAATGCAGATGGGCGATGTCCTCGGCGTCTTCCTTGCCTTCGTCGTAGAAGTACTTGAGCGTCGCCGAACCGAAGTACAGCTCGGAAAGCACGTCACCCAGACGCGCCGAGAGCAGTTCCTTCTTCTTCAGCTCGCCGCCGAGCATGCCCATGGTGATGTCCGAACAGATCGCCAGCGCCGAGGAGAAACGCTCGAGCTTGCGATAGTAGGGCGCGGCCACGCCGTCCACCGGCGCCTTGGCCGTAATCGACCCGGACAGGCCGAACGTCAGCGTGCGCGCGGCACGGTTGACCGAATGGCCCACATGCGACCAGAGCAGGTGGTCGAATTCGTCCAGATCGTCGTTACGTGCAGCTTCCATCTCGGGGAAGACATAGGGATGGCAGCGGATTGCGCCCTGGCCGAAGATCATCAGGCTGCGGGTGAGAATGTTCGCACCCTCGACCGTGATCGCGATCGGCACCGACTGATAGGAGCCGAACAGGTAGTTGCGCGGGCCCTGCTGGATGCCGCGACCACCGTGCACGTCCATCGAATCGTTCACGATCTGACGCATCCACTCGGTCATGTGGTACTTGGCCATGGCCGTGACCACCGACGGCGTGCACTGATCGACGCCGGACGCGGTGAAGATACGCGCGGCCTCCATCTTGTAGTTCAGGCCGCCGATCCGGGCGGTGGCTTCCTGCACGCCCTCGAACTTGCCGACCGGCACCTTGAACTGGCGACGGATGCGACCGAAGGCGCCGGTCATGCGATACGCGGTCTTCGACGCCGCCGAGGACAGCGCCGGCAGCGAGATACCACGGCCGGCAGACAGGCATTCGACCAGCATGCGCCAGCCACCGCCGGCTTTTTCCTGGCCGCCGATGATGGCGTCCAGCGGCACGAACACATCCTTGCCGTAGATCGGGCCGTTCATGAACGCGCCCGGGGCATGACGACGGCCGATCTCCACGCCGGGTTCGTCGGCCGAGATCAGCGCACAGGTGATGCCGTAGTCCGTCTTGTTCTTGTCGCCGAGCAGGCCCTCCGGGTCATACAGCTTGAACGCCAGGCCGATCACGGTGGCCACCGGCGCGAGCGTGATCCAGCGCTTGGAGAAGGTGAGCTTCATGCCCAGCACTTCTTCGCCGTTGTACTCGCCGCGGCAGACAATGCCGGTGTCCGGCAGCGCGCCGGCGTCGGAGCCGACTTCCGGGCCGGTCAGGCCGAAGCAGGGGATCTGGCTGCCGTCGGCCAGGCCGGGCAACCATTTCTCCTGCTGTGCCTTGGTGCCGTAATGCACGAGCAGTTCGCCCGGGCCGAGCGAGTTGGGGACCATCACGGTCACCGCCGTGGTCAGCGAGCGCGACGCGATCTTCGCCACCACCGTTGACTGCGCGACCGCGGAAAAGCCCAGGCCGCCGTGCTCCTTGGGAATGAGCATGGCGAAGAACTTGTTGTCGCGGATGTACTGCCAGCCTTGCTCGGGAATATCCTTGAGCTCGTTCATGATTTCCCACTCGTCGAGCATCTCGCAGAGCGTTTCCGTTTCGTTATCCAGAAACGACTGCTCCTCGGCGGTGAGCTGGGTGCGCTTGAAATCGAGCAGGTACCGCCAATCCGGCTTGCCGCGGAACATCTCGGCTTCCCACCAGGTGCTGCCGGCTTCCAGCGCTTCGCGCTCGGTGTCCGACATCGGCGGCAGCACGGCCTTGAAGCCCTTGAAGACCGGGGCGGTGACGAGTTTCTTGCGCAGGCTCGTGCTGTTGAAGATCACCAGAACCGGTGCGAACACCAGCGCGGCAATGATCACGCCTACCCAGCCGATCGCGCCGACTGCGGCCAGCAGGCCGAAGTAGACGACCACGGCCGCGCTCCAGACCGCCAGGGACGCGCCGACATAGGCGAGCGTCCAAGCAGCCGCTATGGCGACCAGAATGGAAATTAAAGCTGTCATAACAACCTCCGTTTTAGAAATCCTGACCGCCGCTGTTGGCAGCCCAGCCGGTAACCGGCGGCGGCGCGTCGGTGGCGGCATCGAGTTCCGAGGGCATGAGACTTACCATCAGAAAACGCACGTACTCGGCGAACGCCGGCTCGTCGGCGCTGGGCCATTCGCCGGGCAGATCACGCCGGATCTGCAGGGCGCCCAGAAACACCGAGAACGTCATCAGCGCCCAGCGCCGTGCGTTGTCGGCCGATAGCCCAAGCGCGGCATAGCTGTCGATGATGAAATCGAGCCGCCGCTTGGAAACGCGTTCGACATAATCACGCACGAATGCCGGCTTGTTGGCGCTGGAAAGCGCCATGTAGACACGGCTGGCCCGCTTGGACGTATTCACCTCGGTAATCAGGCGCTTGATGCGCGCACGTGGATCGACTTCCTGCTGTACGCGCTCGAGCACCTCATCGGTTTCGCGGGCTTCCCAGCGTTTGAGCGCCGCGACGAGCAGGGCCTCGCGGTTCGGGAAATGCCAGTAAAAGCTGCCTTTGGTCACGCCCAGTTCGCGAGCGAGAGGCTCCACCGCCACGCCTTCGACACCGCGCCGCCCGATGGCGTCGAGCGCGGCTTCGGCCCAGTCCTGGGCGGTCAGCATCACTTTCTGCGTTTTGGTCATGCGGCGCTGCGTCATAAGACTTCCGTATAATGTTGCTGACTTGCATCGGCGTGTCAATACGCCGGCGTATGGCGGTCGGCGATGGTGTGACGCAACGGCTGCGCCGCGCCATTCGTGTCGCTACTGCCTGTTTGACTCCGTGCCGCGCCGGCGGGTTCGAACCGGTTCGGGCGTGCGCCTTACGCGTCGTACGGGCAGAGTCCATATAATGTGGCGCTCTTGGCGGTGCGCCGCGAGCGAGCGGATCGCTTCGGCAAAGGGACGGCGCGCGGCGCGCCCTGGTCGATGCGATTTGGTGCCGTCCAGGCGCTCGGTCACAGAAAAATGCCCCACAACACGTGCTATGGAGCCTGCATGCGTCAACCGACCCGGTCCGATTACGTCCACTACGTACCGATCACAGTGAAGTGGGGCGAAATGGACAGCCTCGGCCACGTGAACAACACGGTGTTCTACCGTTATTCGGAAGACGGGCGCATCGACTATATCCACATGATCGCCGACGGCGGCGACACCCAGACCAGCGACGGCCCGATTCTGGCCGATCTGCGCTGCAGCTTTAGACAACAGCTGCGTTTTCCGGCGGACGTGGAGATCGGCACGCGCGTCAAGCGCATCGGCCGGGCGAGCTTCGAACTCGAGCAGTGTCTGTTCTTTGCGGAAACCGAGGATGTGATCGCGGTCTACGACACCGTGGTCGTCTGGTTCGATTTCGGCGCCCAGACGAGCATGCGCGTGCCGGAAACCATTCGTGAACGCATTCGCGAGTACGAGGCTGTGCCGCCGGAAGAATAGGGCGCCAGGCTTTTCACGCTAAGCGCTATTCCGTCTCGTACTCGCCTTCGGGAAACCGGTCGCGCATGAATACGTCGTCCAGCGCCAGCTGGCCGCTGCGCGGATGCGCGCCTTTGAGCGTCTTGCCGATGCAGATCATCATGCAGATGCGATGATCGGGTGGCAGGTCGATCAAATGGCCGACCCGCTTGAAGTCGAACCCGTCCATCGGGCAGGAGTCGTAACCCATGGCACGGGCCACGAGCATCGCCGTCTGCGCCGCCATTCCGCAGGAACGCATGCCTTCATCGCGCTGCAGGGCCTCGTCATCCCGATAGAAGTGCTTGATTTCCCGCACCATGCTATCGGCCACCTGGGCCGGCGCATTGCGCCAGTACCGCTCCGGTGACTTCGCCCAGCTTTTCAGGTCCATGCAGAGCACGAGCAGTAGTGACGACTCGGTGATCTGTGCCTGATCCCAGGCCGCTTTGCGGATCTCGGCGCGCAGCGCGTCGTCCTCGACTGCGACGAAACGCCAGTTCTGAATATTGAACGCCGTTGGCGAAAGCAGCACGTGCTCCATGAGCTCGCGCACCTCGGCGCCCGTCATCCGGTGCTCGGGATCGAAATGACGCACCGAGCGGCGCGTCGCGATCGCTTCGAAAACATCCATCGTTGCGCCTAACCCCGGGTACCGCGAACAGCGTGCGCCTGCTCGGGGGCGTTGCCGACATAATCCTGCGGACGCATGGCTTTCAGGCGTGCCTTGTCGTCGGCCGGGATGTCGAGGGACTCAATGAATTCGCGCATGGCGTCGGCGTCGATCACCTTGCCGCGGGTCAACGCCTTGAGCTGTTCATAGGCACCGCTGATGCCGCGAATACGCATCACGGTCTGTACCGCTTCGGCGAGCACGATCCAGTTGTCTTCCAGATCGGCGTCGAGTCGGTCGGCGTTGGGCTCGAGCTTGTTGATGCCCTTGAGCAACGACGCATAGGCCACACCGCCATGTGCCAGGCCAACGCCGAGATTGCGCAGCACCGTGGAATCGGTCAGGTCGCGCTGCCAGCGCGAAATCGGGAGCTTGGCGGCCAGATGATCCATGATCGCGTTCGCCAGCCCGAGATTGCCCTCGGCGTTCTCGAAGTCGATCGGGTTCACCTTGTGCGGCATGGTCGAGGAGCCGACTTCGCCTTCCACGGTCGCCTGCTTGAAATAGCCGACCGAGATATAACCCCAGACGTCCTTCGCGAAATCCAGCAGCACCGTGTTGATGCGTATCAGCGCATGAAAGAACTCGGCGATGAAATCATGCGGTTCGATTTGCGTGGTCGCGGGGCTGACTTCCAGGTTCATGCCGCGGATGAAGCGGGTGGCGATGCCCGGCCAGTCCGCGTTCGGATAGGCAGCCAAGTGGGCGTTATAGTTACCCACTGCGCCGTTCATCTTGCCAAAGATGGTGACCTCGGCGAGCAGGGCACGCTGGCGGCGCAGGCGCTGCACGAACACCGCCATTTCCTTACCTAGCGTGGTCGGCGAGGCCGACTGGCCATGGGTACGCGAGAGCATGGGCGTGTCCGCCTCGCTTTCCGAAATCGCCGCGATCGCTTCGATCACGCGGTCGATGGCCGGCAGCAGATTGTCGTCGCGGGCATCGCGCAGCATCTGCGCATAGGCGAGGTTGTTGATGTCCTCGGACGTGCAGCCGAAGTGGATGAACTCGTTGACGTGCGCGATCTCTTCGAAATTCTTGATCTTGTTGCGCAGGTAATACTCGACCGCCTTCACGTCATGGTTGGTCGTGTCCTCGATCGATTTCACCTGCTGGCCTTCGCCGATATCGAAATCCGCGATCACGCTTTCGAGGTAGTCGGTCGCCGCCTGAGACAGCGGCTCGATATCGTCCACCTCGGGTTCCGCGGCGAGTGCCTGCAGCCAGCGGATCTCGACGATCAGCCGGTAGCGGATCAGACCGTATTCGCTGCAGATCTCGCGCAGATCCCAGGTTTTGTCGGCGTATCGGCCGTCGATTGGGGAAATCGCAGACAGCGCTGTGAGTTGCATGGCCATGGGCACGCGTCCGTAAAAAGGGCAGTGATAGAATCGCGGATTCTACCGAATTCACAGGGCGTGCGTCGCTCGCCGCGCGCATGCCGGACTTCAACCCGGCCGGGCTCAAGCCCGGTCGTCAGCAACCTTGAAGAGGAGCGATCGATGGCCCCACAGGACGATTACCGGATCGAGAAAGACAGCATGGGCGAACTCCAAGTGCCCACCAACGCGCTCTGGGGTGCCCAGTCGCAGCGCGCCGTCGATAACTTCCCGATCTCGGATCTGCGTGCGCCGCGCGCCATGATCAACGCGCTGGGCCTCATCAAGGCCGCGGCTGCCGAAGTCAACCGCGATCTCGGGCTGCTGGATGCGGATATCGCCCAGGCCATCATCGACAGCGCCAAGGCGGTGGCCGAAGGCCAGTACGACGATCATTTTCCGGTCGATATCTTCCAGACCGGCTCGGGCACGTCGAGCAACATGAACACCAACGAGGTGGTTGCCCATCTCGCCACGAAGGCCGCCGGCCAGACGGTGCACCCGAACGATCACGTCAACATGGGCCAGTCGTCCAACGACGTGATTCCGACGGCGATTCACGTGGCTGCGGTCATCGAAGGTGAACGCAAGCTTCTGCCAGCGCTCACTCATATGCGCGACACGCTGCGCAAGAAGGGCGACGAACTCTCCGACCTGGTCAAGACCGGGCGTACGCACCTCATGGACGCTATGCCGGTGCGCTTTGACCAGGAACTCGGCGGCTGGGCTGCGCAGATCGACTCCGGAATCGCCCGCGTCGAATCGGCACTCGTGCGCCTGCGCCATCTCGCCCAGGGCGGCACTGCAGTCGGCACCGGTATCAACGCGCACCCGGAATTCGGCGAGCGCTTCGCCAAGGCCATTGGCACCGCCAGCGGCTGCCGCTTCGAGCCCAGCAGCAATTACTTCGAAAGCCTGTCTTCGCAGGATGCTGCGGTGGAACTGTCCGGCCAGCTCAAGACGGTCGCCGTTTCGATGATGAAGATCGCCAATGACCTGCGCTGGATGAACTCCGGTCCGTTGGCGGGGTTGGGCGAAATCCAGCTCGAAGCGTTGCAGCCGGGGTCCAGCATCATGCCGGGCAAGGTGAACCCGGTCATACCGGAAGCCGCCGCCATGGTCAGCGCCCAGGTCATCGGCAACGACAGCACGATTACGGTCGCCGGCCAGTCCGGCAATTTCCAGCTCAACGTCATGCTGCCGGTTATCGCCTACAACCTGTTGCAGAGCATCGAACTGCTGGCCAACACCAGCCAAGTCATGGCGGACAAGGCCATCGCCAGCTTCACCGTGAATCAGGACAACCTGAACGACGCGCTGTCGAAGAACCCGATCCTCGTCACCGCGCTCAATTCGGTCATCGGCTACGACAAGGGCGCCGCGATCGCCAAGCAGGCCTATAAGGAAGGCAAACCGATCAAGGAACTGACTCTTGAGCAGACCGATCTGAGCGAGGAAGAGGTCGACCGTCTGCTGGATCCTGCCGACCTGACCAAGGGCGGAATAAAAAAATAGCTCTTTTACGAGAGCGCAGCGACCAGAACCATTTGCGGCATCTTCGAAATGGTGCGTGTGGCAGTTGGCGTTAGAGCATCAAAGCGATCAATGAAAATCGCGTGAGCGAACCGACAGCGCGCCGAGAAGCGCGCTATCGTCCACGATATGTCTTGCCACGCAATGTGTAACCGGCCCGGCACGCTGCATATGACCGATAACGCGTAACAACCGTGCGCTGGTTACGGCCACGCGATACTGTGCGAATACCGATGGCCATATGACAACGTTGACCGGCCCGGTTTCGTCTTCGATCGTCACGAATGTCGTGCCTTTTGCACTGCCGGGCCGTTGGCGGATGGTGGCCAGGCCGGCGACGTGAGCGGGTTGCTGATCGGCTAGCCGATTGAAGCTACGGGCCTGCAATACGCCCTTGCGGCTTAGGGTTTCACGCAATAGCGCCAGCGGATGACGGCGAAGCGTCAGCCCCAGATTGGCGTAGTCGGAAATAATATCGGTGCCCTCAGCCGGCTCGGGAAGGGCGATGGGGTCTTCTGGTGCATCCAGGCCGGCAAACAGATCGTCGCGTCTGCGTGCGCCCGCGATCTGCCATTGGGCGTTGTGGCGATTTCCGGCCAGCCCCTCTAGTGCATCGGCGCGGGCCAGGGCATCACGGGCACGCCGATCGAGTGCCGCGCGCTGCACGAGATCGTTCACATCGACGAATGCAGATTCGGCGCGAGCTGCGAGCAACTGCTCGGCGGCGCGTTCCGAAAAACCCTTGATCAGGCGCAGACCGAGCCGCAGTGCCGGCCAGACATCCGGCAAGGGCGCGACACCGGGGTCATCCTCCAGCGTGGAATCCCAGCAGGAATAACGCACATCGGGTTTGCGCACTTCAACGCCGTGCTTTCGCGCATCGGCAACGAGTTGTGCCGGCGCATAGAAGCCCATGGGCTGACTATTTAGCAGCGCCGCAGAAAAAGCCGCTGGATAGTGGCACTTCAGATAGGACGAGACATACACCAGCAGCGCGAAACTGACCGCATGCGATTCGGGAAATCCGTAGCTGCCGAATCCCTTGATCTGCTCGAAAATGCGATCTGCGAATTCGTCCTTGTAGCCGTTGGCGCGCATCCCTTGCTTGAGACGCTCACGCCACGGCTCGAGCCCGCCTTTTCTTTTCCACGCTGCCATCGAGCGGCGCAACCCGTCGGCCTCGCCCGGGCTGAAGTTTGCAGCGACCATGGCGATTTTCATTACCTGTTCCTGAAAGATAGGTACGCCGTGGGTGCGCTCGAGTACGCCACGCAGTGCGTCGCTGGGGTAGTGAACTTGTTCCGGCGGCTTCTCCCGGTTGAGTAGATAAGGGTGGACCATGCCGCCCTGAATCGGCCCGGGACGCACGATGGCTACCTCGACAACCAGATCGAAGAACTGCCGCGGCCTGAGTCGCGGCAGCATCGTCATCTGGGCACGTGATTCGATCTGAAAAACACCGACCGTATCTGCCTGGCAGATCATGTCGTAGGTTTCGGGATCATCGCCGGGCAGCGCCGCCATGCTCAGGCGCTGCCCGGTATGGGATTCGATCAGATCGAAACAGCGTCGTATGCAGCTGAGCATGCCCAGGGCTAGCACGTCGATCTTCATCAGGCCGACGGCTTCGAGATCGTCCTTGTCCCATTGAATGATGGTGCGGTTTGGCATGGCCGCGTTCTCGACCGGCACCAGCTCTTCCAGCGGTACCTCGGAGAGTACGAAGCCGCCCACGTGCTGAGACAGATGCCGCGGAAAGCCGATCAGGGTATCGACCAGCACCAGAATGCGATTGAGCTGTGCTTCATCGATATCGATGCCGCGCTCGTCGAGTTGATCGGCCAGGCTGCCGTCGTCGCTGCGCCGCGACAGGGCGCGGGCCAGGGTATCGATCTGGTCCACGCTCAGGCCCAGCGCGCGGCCGACGTCGCGCATGGCGCTGCGCGGCCGGTAATGAATCACGGTGGCCGCCAGCGCGGCGCGCCGCCGGCCGTACTTGGCATAGATGTATTGGATGACTTCTTCACGACGCTCGTGCTCGAAGTCCACGTCAATATCGGGCGGTTCGTTGCGTTCGCTGGAAATGAAGCGCTCGAAGAGCATGTCGTGGCGCAGCGGGTCGACCTCGGTGATGCCTAGGCAGAAACACACCACCGAATTGGCCGCCGAACCGCGCCCCTGGCAGAGAATGTCGCGCCGGCGCGCTTCGGCGACGATATCGTGCACGGTCAGAAAATAATGCGGATAGTTCTTCTTAGCGATCAGGTCGAGTTCCTTGTCGATCTGACTGCGTACCGCTGCGCTCGGACCCTCGGGCCAGCGGCGGCGGCTGCCTTCGGCCACCAGATGCTTCAGATGGCTCAGCGCGCTCTCGCCGGCGGGCACCAGCTCGGACGGGTAGTCGTAGTGGATGTCGCGCAGACTGAATTCGCATAGGGCGGCGATGCGAGTGGCCGCCGCCAGCGAATCGGCCGGATAGAGCGCTGCCAGCGTCGAGCGCGGGCGCAGATAACGCTCGCCGTTTGCGAACAGCGCCTGGCCGGCGCTGGCCACGGTTTGTCCCAGGCGCAGGGCGGTGAACACATCCTGCAAGGCACGCCGCGAGCGTCGATGCATATGCACGTCGCCTACCGCTACCAGCGCCAGACCGTACTGGCGGCGTAGCCTGTCCAGCCGTCGCCGATGTGTCATGTCCCGGGCCTGGCGATGCAGGGCCAGCGCGATATGCGCATGGCGCGGCCAGTGGCTGGCCAGCCAGCCGAGCACGTTGCAGAGCGCGGGCGTGGGCGGCTGGTCATAATCCGGCAGCACGAGCAGATGGCAGTCGGCCAGCGATGCCGCCTGCAAATCGGCCAGGCCGATTTCGTAGCGCCCTTTGGCCGAGCGTCGTCGAGCCGTGGTAATCAGCTGGCACAGGCGCTTATAACCGTCTCGATTGCGTACTAGCACAACAAGGGTGACGCCGTTGTCCAGGACGAAGCGGCTGCCGAGAATCAGCTTCATGCCGCAGGCTTCAGCCGCCTGCAGCGCGCGTACCGCCCCGGCGAGGCTGCACTCGTCGGTCAGCGCGATGGCGTCGTATTCGAGTTGTGCTGCGCGCGTGACCAGTTCCTCGGGCGTGGAAGCGCCGCGTTGAAAGGAAAAGGCGCTTACACAGCACAGCTCGGCATAGGCGGGCAGGGCGGTGCTGTCGTCGGCCGCGTTCATCCGAACAGCCCGTGCATGTAATACACCGGCGGGGCGTCGGGGCGAGCATGCACCAGATCGCGATACACCCAGAGCAGTCGCCCCTGGCCATCGCGGGCCCGGAAATAGTCGCGCCGGATGCCGTGCTCCCACCAGCCGGTTTCGATACGTTCCGGGCCGGCGATCAGGGTGAGATCGTTCGGCGCCCGGCACGGCACGTCGAGCAGCCAGAGCGGGCGCGGTGCGGCGCCCGGCGTGCCGGTCTCGGGCGGGTGGTCGATTTCCACCGTGGCCTGGTCGGGGTGATGGGCATCCATGGCCTGCAGCCAGCCGACCGCCGAATGGCCCAGGCGTGCACGCAGACGATCGAGCACGGCCGGCCAGTGGTCGGGGCCGGTGCTGTGTGCATCGCGCCACAAGCCATCCTGTGCGTGTTCGAAGCGGCGCAGCCGGTCGCTGGCCAGCGCGATCTCGAGCACGGGGGCTGCGAGCGTGAGCCGGGCGAGCCGCTCGTTGGCCACCCGTTCCAGATGTTCGGCCTCGCGCGAAGGCGCCGACAGGCGCAGCATCAGCCGGGTGGGCGGCAGATCGTCGTGAAAGAGCTTGATCTGCAGCGTCTGGATGGCCGCATCCGCGCCGCGCAGGAACGCCGCCAGATCGGCCAGAATACGCCGCAGCACGAATACCAGCCCCTGGGTGGTTTCGACCGCGCCGGTGAGTTCGTGTTTCGTGCCGTAGCGCTGTGGCAGTCGATACAGGCTCAACTCGTGCGGCCGGCGCCCGCGCAGGCGCTCCAGCTGATCGAGCGTAGCCTGGCCATAGCGGCGTACCAGCGCACCCGGCGGCAGGGCCAGCAGTTCGCCGACCTGGCGCAGCCCGCTGGCCTTGAGCGACAGCGCGGCCCGCGGGTCGAGATCCAGACATTGCAGCGGCAGTTGGGCCAGCGAACCGCGCTTCCGGCCGCGCGTGCGTGTCCGTGCGAAAGCCAGTGCCGCGGCCGGCGTATCACCGACGCCAAGGCTGTAGCGATAGCCCATACGATCGAGATCGGCACGCACCGCACGCAGCAATCGCTGTCGGCCGCCAAACAGCCGCAGACTGGCGCCGATCTCGAACACCACGCGGGCGCATTCGACCTGCTCGTCGCCGGCCGCGACATGCACTTGGCTGCTATAGCGCCAGGCCCAGCCGCCCAGGCGTTCGATCGCGGCCCGCTCCCCGGCGAGGCCGCGCGTCAGAACCGAGGCATCGGCCACGTGCATGCGTGCGTCGGCCAGCGCCATGCCGCGGCGTACGCCCTGTTCGATTGCCCGGTCGCCGGCTGCCACCACACGGCGCTTGCCGCCACAATTCTCGACCACCAGCGTGGTGGTTGCCGCAGGCGCGCCCGTGGTGGCTTCGCTACGGCTATCGAGTGCCCAGTGGGGAAAACGCAGGGCGAGCCACATGCGATTCGCTATCCGACGGGGTGGATTCATTGCTGGCCGGCGCCGAAACGCCGGAAAGCGAGGTCGCTCGCGAGCCGCGCGTCGGAGCGAGCTGCCAAGGCCGATCGGTCACGCATTTCAGCCCGGTGATACGCGCCCCCGCCGGCCCGCGGCATTTGAGCACCTCCAGGCGCTGGCCTTCGCTCGTGGCCGTGATCGCGAGGCGCAGGGCCGCCGGCGAGCGCTCGGCCGCGCGCCGGATATCGCGATAGACGAAGGCCGGGCAGACCGCCTTCTCGGCGGCCAGCTGCAAGCGCCGCAGAGCGGTCGTGTCCAGTCGGTCGCCCCACACCACGAATGCAGTAAATGCCTGGGCCTGGGCCATCTGCTCGACACACCAGACGCGCTCGGCGTCATCCCGGCAATGCACGATCGGCAGCCGTACACAGTCGATGCCGGCCTGGGCGAGGGCGGCGGCATGCAGCATGCCGGGCGGGTCGATTAGCGCCAGCTGACGGTGCGGCTGATCAGCCATGCGAGCGGATAGCCCGTGCAGCAACAGACTCAGCTCGCCGATGCCGGCGGCGGCACTCAGCAGCTCGGTCACTGCACCGATAGGATAGCCGCCGCCGGGCAGCAGCCGGTCCAGCGCCGACCAGCCGGTCGACATAGACGGCATATCGGCCTGACGGCTGGCGCGATGCACGCCGAAACGCTGCCAGTGGCGTTCTTGCTCGGCGAATGAGCGGGGCGCCGTAGGGCTGTTAGCGGAGGTATGGGGCTCTCTCATAACTGTATTTATATACAACATAAAGAGCGCTGACTACCGTTGTCGTCGGAGGCTCGTTGCGTTACAACCTCGCCATGTTCCAACTATTCGTTGCCGTCATTGCGCTCGTGCCCATAGGCTGGAGCCATTACCTCATCGCGGCCCATACGCGCTATGAAATAGTGACGCGCGGCCTGCTGATCCTGGTCGGTCTGGGGTTTGGCGCTATCTGTATGCGGTATGCGCCCGACAGCACTCTGGCGCGCTGGGGGCTGTTCGTCGCCGGTATGGGCGCCGTGCATGCGCCAGCGGCGATTGTGCTCACGATCAAGCAACTCAAGCGTCGCGGTTACTGAACGTAACGAGGCGATTGGCTCGTTCTATCAACGTAAAACCCGAAACGCATGTAGGTCCTTCGTTAAGGCGATATCGGCGTTATGAGCTTGTGTATTAATTTAACCGGGAGCCCCAAGACGCGTCGCGAACGAGCATTCAATCGCTGCAGACCGATGATCGTCGCGACCAGTGCCATGGCTGACCAGCCGAAGCCTTTACCGGCAAAGCCGAGCGCGATACCGCCCAACGCCAGGCAAACAGCCACAAGCGTGGGTATCCAGGAAGCCAGACGCAGTTCCCGAATTAGTGCGCAACATGAAAAACCTCCAAACGACAGACAGATCGAATCCAAGAGGTCGATTCGGGCGCACGCATCCGCCGAGTAATGGTTTAGAACGGGGACTCATTTAGAACGGCTGAAGGTTTTGACGTCGCGTGCTATCAACAGCTGGACGGACAACTAAAGGTGCTCAATCCGATAATTCGTAAGTCGCTGAAAACGAAAGAAACACATTCAAGTACTTTAGTTGTATTGCGGGCGGTAAAACACTTATCAATGGCTACCGCCAACCGTGCAACAGAAATTGCTCAAGTTTTGTCTTCCCATGCGACTTGAACAGCGTCAACAAGCGAATGCGTCGGCGAATCGCGCCATATGTAATGGCCGCATAGCGCCAACTTCTCGCCTAGCCGCGATGCGTGACCTGCTGAATCCGTATGCGGTGGGTTAAAACTTCTTCGACATTCTGAACGCTAACCGACTTGCCCGGGCGCCGTCGATCCGGGCGCCAGCGTTTGAGCCACGCCGAAATGCGATGCTTTCGAACATGAAGTAGTCCAAGCTCAGGCCGCGATATTTGTTGGCGGTCCTCGGCACCAAGCCGTGGAGCGCTACCCGTATGCGCCGCCAGCGCTCCGCGCACCATCCCGATACACGGAGGTTGGATAGGAGGAGTAATCGCTAGACCAACAAGGTAGGGTGGCTGACTACAAACGCGATACAACTACACAGATTCTGGGCAATAAACGAGCCCCTCAATATGGCTCAGACTAGGCCAGTTGTAGAACCGCATTTGTGCCGATCCGTCGTCATCGATCAGCGTGATATAAGATCGATAGTGCTCGATTGACCAGTACAGCGCATCGTCCAGCGAGGGCCATAGATGCGCGGGCGGTTTATTTACGCCCTGCGCGGTTGGATAGACTTCCTGTCGCCAAATCCACTCGTGCCAGTAGAGCTTCAAAACGCCGGCGAACAGCCGCAACAAGTCCGCCTGCAGCAGGGCGATACGAAGACGCACGGGAATCCGGTATCGCATGTCGTCGGTTAACCGACCCACGCCGACTAACGTCGGTGAGCAAACCTGTTCAATGATGTAATTGGACAGACCCAATTTTGTCTCGTAAGAATGTACGAGACCGCCGCTGCCGCCTGTCCGCGTCGATACCGCATAGCGCCAATGCCAGAAGGCAAGGCATACGGGACAGTAAGTGCCACTCAGCGCGCGGGGTTGAAATTCTGCCGGCACCTTTGTCGACAACACCTTGGGTAAATGCTTACAGTTGGGCAGTCGGCGGATCAGCAACCGCCGGAGGTGCCAATCGATGTGGCGCGTGACATGGCGCGCCCAAGCAGGCCCGGTACGCCCCGACACTGTATGGGCCTTAGACCGGGCATTGCGCGTAATCTGCGCTATCTTCCAATTGGGCAGTCGTTCCAGCGCGCCGTAGGATAGCCGCGCACCGCGGCGCAGTACCTCATGATAATCATCGAGTTCCAGCGAATGATCGGGCGGAATATTGTCGTATTTCCGATGGCCCATCTTTACTTTCGGGCGGACGAATATGGGCATATCTCGCGACAGGTGCATGGTGAAGTTCGCCCGACGGGCCCGCGTGAGTCGGGCTGCGCATCGACTGAGTACGCGCAAGCCGAATGCCTTGAACAGGCGCGCGGCCTGCTGTTGCAAATCATCGAGCGCGTGCGCACTGTTTACATAAGCCAGTGACGGGTGGAGATCGTGAACGCCGTCGCGATCACGGGCTACAGTGAGACAGCGTCGCTCGCATTGCACTAAAAATTGACGGTATTCATTGATGAATCGTTTCAGCGCGCGGGGCGGCGGTGGGCGCGTTTGCAGCGTGCGTGCTTGTGGGCCGGTCCAGGCACACGAGCGGCACAGATAGGTCTCGAAGCTCGGATTTTGCTGCAACCCGCGTCCGCAGCACGGTGCTCGATTGGTGAATGCGATGGCGTGGATAGGGCAGACGCTCAGATACCGGAGTTGGTAAAAAGGCGAATGAAAGCCGAACTCGGTCATGCACGCCGGGCAAATGCGCAGTGCCGAATCCACGCAAGCCCAGCGAGCCAGAACCGGCGGTACCCAGTGTCGCGCTTCGGCAGGCGGCTGCTCGAGACCATAATGCTCGTCAGTGGGTACGCGGCTGCCGGGCTGCGTGTCCTGGGCCGACTGAAGACACTGGGCGAGATCGCTCGTGCTCCAACACGACGTATGCGGCGCCAGGTCGAGATAAGCGGCACGCTGTTTAATAAAGACGCGCAGCTGGGGTACCGTCACTTGATTGAGTACCAGCAGCCGTCTCAGGGCCAACCAGCCGGACTCACCGGGCCAGGCGACATCGAGACCCAGAGGGATGTCTCCGAGTGCCTCTAGGGTAAGTAGCATAAGCCGGTACTCTCGAGCGCTGATGCCACCATCGATTCATCACAGCGCTCGCTACCGTACTCGGGCAGATAATCCAGCAGCAGCACCTGGACCAGCACTACGAAGTACGCCATCGGCCAATCGCCGAAGCCGTGCTGCTCCCGCATTTCTGTGAAAACGTGCCAGAGCAGGCCAGCGCAAGCCTCAAGGCGAAAGCCCGCTTGATAAGGCTCGGGCAGCAGGTACTGCGTGAAGGGCACGCCGGAATCGTCGGGCCAGCGTAGTACGTCGTCGTATTGGCGCAGCGCGAAGGCCACCTCCTGCACGTTTCGCTACCCCCGATATTCCGCCATGCGCAGAAAGAATCGGCCGCGGATGTGGCCGTTGAGGTGTTTGTCCAGTTGCTGTGCGCGTTCTCTCAACTCGCGCGTTCCCACCAGAATCAAGCACAATTGCACGCCGCGCCGCCGAAGATCATTCCCCAGATCCACCATCATCTCGAATTCGAGTCGTTGCCATTTCTGCGCTTCATCGATAATGAGAACGACCTGCTGGACCTCGTTCGTAAGCGCCTGTTCCGCCAGAAAGGAAACCAAACGTTCGTACTTGTCGATGGCATTGCCCATATGGGCCATTCCATGACCGAGCGCCGATAAAATCGCGGTCCACAGCTTATTGTCCGTGGTGACACTGAACGTCTTGGCGTTGTAAGTGAAGACCCGGATCGGTTTGCCCGCGCGGGTGCGTAGCGCTGCCGATACGTATTCAAGCGCTGTTGTCTTTCCCGATCGCGGCTCGCCCCAGACATAGCCGCCGGTAGCGCCGGTATAGAGCCATTGCTTGATCGTTTGGTGCAATTGTTCGATGGCCTGGGTCTGCACCCGATAGCGATCGATCAGCAGCGGGTGCGGGCAGGCGTGCGCGAGTACATCGGACGTCATGACGCGGACCTATCGGTTGGCGGCGGGCGCTCCAACGGGCGCCAACGCAGACGTTGGAGTTTGTGCCTGGCCGGTGTCCCCGGATCCGGTTTGGCCATAGTCCCCGGCGCGGCGGCATTTGAATCGATCGTGTGTTTTGATGGTTGTGGGCCGGATGTGCTCACAAGCTCTCGCAGCCGGTGTAACTCCAGCGCGCGCGCCGGCGTTGCCGGTGCTTCAAGCAACTGGTTCAGATAGCGATTCATCGGATCGCCCGCCCGGCGCTTGGACTGAGCCGCCTCGCGACAAACTTGGGCGCGAAATCGGGCGTCATGCTTGAAGGCCCGCCATGTCCCCTGAACTTCGACCGGCCCGAGGTATGTGCCGGCCAGCGTATAAACCTCCAAAAATCGAATGTCGCGCGTGTCGTAGCGCACCTCGACGCGCGGCGATCCGTCATACCGCGCCAGACACGGGCCGCGATAGCGTTGATAAACCAAGGTGATCCACGGCTTGACTCCCAAGGACCGGGACGTATGAATCGTCACCCGGCGCGTTGCCGTGAAGGCAGCGCCTTCGTGCCGCGCGGCGGGTCCGAGCTGGCGGATCAGGTAGCCGGCGTCACACGCGCGACGCATCTGTTCCAGCGGCGACGCACCGCGCAAATCCGCGCGAGGCTTTGCCGCGTTATAGTCGCAGATCACGAGCTCGAGCAGCTCGCGGCACTCGTCGATTGACACGTCACGGCCTGAGTGATGTTTGGCATTTTTCAGACGCCGTGGATCATGTGGTGTGCTGCCGGTGGTATTCGGCAGTCGGTGTACGGCCACGGCCATCCGCTTAAACAAGGTCTCGACCAAGCGTCGCGCGGTGGGCTGGCGCGGATGACCGCAATTGAAGATGCCCCGCATCGTCTGCACGACGAACTGGCGTACGCGGTGGGCCTGGTGCGCCCAGGCGTTGTCCAGACAGATGATCGTAGGTGCGGCATACGCGGCCTCATCGATCAACCCCGAGGGCAGGCCCGACCCCGATGGATAGGCCAACCCGGGACGCGTCAGCGTCATGGGTTGCCACCGTTGGCACAACGCGCCGAGCAGATCCAGTAGGTCGTCCTGGGTGACTTGCGTATTGAATCCGTATCGATAGGCGACGACTGCGGTCGTCTGGCTGTCGACAGCGGCCAGCAGCCAGAAGCGCGCGACCTCGAGGCGCTCGATGTAACCTGTATCGTGAACCAACGTTAAGCCGAACATGGCGTCGATGCGCCACGCGTCAATCTGGATCTCACGAAACGGTGCGGCGACGGCCGGGCTCAACGTGCCATGACGGCCAGACGCCCCGGAGGTTGTACGTGCGCAAGATTGCCGCTGATGATGCGCATGCCGTACGACGTACCAGCGGCGAAACGACTCCCAGGCGTAAGAGGCATTGGTGAAGGGATAGTCCGCCTCGGACCAGCCGCCATCCTGCAGTCGCTGAATCAGGCGCGCGTGCAGGCCTTTACAGGTCACGTGTTCGGCGTGGCGCATGCCCCGTACAGACCGGCGAATCTGGTCATCGAGCGCGGCAAACACGTCGGCGGCTTCGTGTTGTAGCCAAGTGAACGCACCGGCGGCGCCTTGGCTGGATTGGCCTAGCGGCTTATGGCGTTTATATGGGCGAATCCGGCGGCCGCGTACCAGTCCGTTGCGTAGCGCGGGACGTTGATCCGGCGGGCTGGCCAGCGTGCGGCGGAGTAAGTCGTAGACATGGCTTTGGGAAATGCCGAACGTGGCCGCCACCGATTTCGTCGGTGTGCCGTTGAGCACCGCTTTGACGATCTCACAGCGCTTGAAATACTGCCGGCGCTGCGCCTGCGAGAGCGCATCTAGCGCAATAGCCGGCCAGCGGTCGACCACGCGCAACGCCGAATCCAGCGCGAGTTGTTCGCGCCAAGTGATCACGCCGGCCATAGCGTCATCCCCCCGTGCAACGGGTCGGTTGCCAAGGCCGGGCAGCGGGCCAACCCTCGATGCAGAAGCACGAAGGGTATGGCCGCGTGCGTCGTATCGTCCGACCGGGGGAGCGCATCGCGCAGCGAATCGTAGGTGTGCGCGCCCTGGGTCAATGCCCGATGGGCGCGCGTGATCGCGACTTCGAGGTCGATGGTCGCCTGGTCAAGCGCGACGATATATCGCGAGATCTGAATCCAGTTGAATGCCAAACAGGCATTCGCGTCGATTGCTTCGCGCGCGGTCGGTTCAAACTGCTCGTGGGAGGCTCTGCAATGGGCGGTTATACACGAAAGCCAGGGCCATGCTTTACGCGTGATTTCCTCGGCCGGCTTGATCGTGATCAGGCGGGTGACGCCGGCCGTGCTCGTTACGACGAAATCGGGCTGGTAGATCTGTTGTCGGCCGCGATATTGATACGTAAGTCGCCGGCCGCGCGGACGAAAAAAAGCAGTATCCGGGTCGGCCTCCAGCAGGCCGGCGTAGAGCAATTCATGCCAGCTCCAGAGCTGGCACACTCCCTTCGCTTTGGGAAAGGCACCCTCGTAGTAATCGGCGGCCGTGATCTGCTTTTTGTGGTCGGGCACGATATATCAGATGTTCGGTCGGACACCGATTTCTACATTGCACATACCAATATTGTGAAGTTTGCAACGGATAATTCAGTTGTCGACAACCTTATGCTACGTTGTTGAGGAAAAATCGCCGCGTACTACCTGTGCTGCGTCAAGACAACGTTCTCGAAATTCTCGATCTGCCGCGAGAAACATTTCGTTACT
>MDSW01203243.1_pt1 | contig 19951 bp, 10 predicted proteins | sample 811171 | NCBI WGS metagenome assembly MDSW01 (sample SAMN05326641, study PRJNA326480) | marine metagenome | isolation source: seawater | place: Atlantic Ocean: North West | collected 2012 | reverse complement strand
CTTCGAGTGCCTGCTCAAGGGTCGGGCCAATCGGTGATCCTTGATTCGTCTGCTGGCGGCGTCTTTCAGCGGTCATGTCGACCAGCTGGATCCGTGGCACGGTCAGTCCGGGTGCCCGTTCATCGAGTTCATGCAGGTGATAGGTACCGCGTCTGGTGGCGTTGGCCCACGACTCGATCGAGGGTGTGGCACTCCCCAGCAGCACGGGGCATTCAGCCATGTGTGCCAGTCGTACGGCGACATCCCGGCCGTGATATCGCGGCGTGGCGTCCTGTTTGTAGGACTGGTCGTGTTCCTCATCGACGATGACGATTCCAAGTCGCTCATGGCTCAGTGGTGCCAGTACCGCACTGCGTGCGCCGATCACGATGTCGACATCGTCCGACGCGACCTTGGCCCATTGCTGGTTGCGTTGCGCATCGGTGAGGCCGGAATGGAGGACCGCAATTCTTCTTTCAGGAAAGCGGCTCATCAGACGGCCGCCGGTCTGTGGTGTCAGGGAAATCTCGGGTACGAGCAGCAGGGCGATCCGCTGTCTTCGGATCACCTGATCGATGAGTCGCAGGTACACCTCGGTCTTGCCTGATCCAGTCACGCCTCTCAGCAGATGCGCCGAGAAGCCGGCTTCGAGTTCCTGCGTGATGCCATCGATGATCGACTGTTGGGCATCCGTCGGTTGAGGTGGTGCCACCTGCGAAGGCGTGGCCTGTCGCCAGGCGGCATCGATCGCCGTCCGTTTCGTTTCAACAAGACAGCCCGAAGCCACGAGCCGATCGATCGGTCCACAGGTCTTCAGGTTGGACATCGTCGCGAGCTTGCGACGTTCGACCGGGCGTTGTTCCGATGAAAGCGATTGGAGCGCATCGATGACCCCTTGCTGTTTCGGGGTCAGACGGGGTGGCTCCGTACCAGGTAGCTCGGGCAGATCGATCAGTCGAAGCGTGACGGATCCGGTGCCACGGCGAACAGCTGAGGGGAGCATGCCTGCGATGGTGGGGCCCAGAGGTGCCAAGTAATAGTTGGCGATCCATTCGGCCAGTTTGAGAAGGTCCGTCGGGAGTTTCGGAGCCCCCGGATCCCGTTGAAGCACATGCTTGATCTGTGCTGGTGACTCCACCTCCGGAAACGTCTCGACGACGTAGCCTTCGGCTCTCGAATTGCCTCGTCCCAGCGGAACGATCACACGTTCTCCGACGGCGACATCCGCAAGCTCATCATCGAGGGCGTAGGTCAGGCCCGACGGGTAGCGATCGAGACCACGCTCGACTGCGACTCGCACATATCCACACCTGGACTGGGGGAACAGCCCCTCCATGCGACGAGCATACCCCGCTCCCCATTCAGGGGTTCGTGGGTATACACTGTTTCACACAGTGAATGATCATCAATCCAAGCCGGCACGATTGGCGCTCGAGGATGGATCCATCTTCCGGGGCGTCTCCTTCGGTGCCGACGACCATGCTCGTGGTATCGGGGAAGTCGTCTTCAACACGGCCCTCACCGGATATCAGGAAGCCCTCACCGATCCAAGCTACGCCGGCCAGATCCTGGTCTTTACGGCCACTCAGGTGGGCAACTACGGCATCTGTCCGGATGATGTCGAATCCGAGGCGCCGCAGGTCGCAGGGTTCATCATCCGTGAGCAGTCCCCGATCGCCTCGAACGCCCGGTCCCGACAGGAGCTGGGGCCCTGGCTGGCATCCCATGGGATTCCTGCCATAGAAGGTATCGATACGAGGGCCTTGGTCCGTATTCTGCGGACCTCAGGTGCCATGAGAGGCGTCATTGGTGTCGATGAATCGGTCTCGGACGCCGAGCTGGTCCAGATGGCCGTTCAGAGTCCCGAGATGAGTGGTCGCAATCTGGCGGAAGCAGCGTCCTGCCCGGATGAGACCCCTTGGGCTGAGACCCTTGGCGACTGGAGGCCCATGAGCCTCACGGGCCATGAGCGGTCTCGGGAAGCCGACCGCCCGCTGAGGGTCCTCGCCATCGACTGTGGTGGAAAGAGGAACATCTACCGGCATCTCGCGGATCTGGGCTGTGAAGTGACTCGAGTCAGTCCTGCAGTGACTGCAGAGCGGATCCGGGAATTCAAGCCGGATGGTGTCTTCATCTCCAATGGCCCGGGCGATCCGGCGGCCGTGGAGGGCCTTGTCGAGACCCTTTCCGAAATCGTCGGCGAGTTTCCGATGTTCGGTATTTGTCTGGGCCATCAGCTTCTCGCGCTCTCACTGGGAGCCAAGACCTGGAAACTTCCTTTCGGGCACCGAGGGGCCAATCAGCCTGTCTCGGACCTGGTTCGGGAACGCGTCGAGATCACCAGCCAGAATCACGGTTTTTGCGTGGATGAGGCCAGTCTGGAGGCTGCCGGTTGTGAGGTGACCCACGTCCACCTCAACGATCACACCGTGGCCGGTTTCAGGCATCGTGAAATGCCTCTGTTCGCCGTCCAGTTTCACCCTGAAGCATCCCCTGGACCCCATGATTCCAGCCATCTTTTCGAGCAGTTCGTCTGCCTGATGGACCCATCTCGGCAACCAGCCTGATATTTATTTTTCGGCAGGTGGGGTGCCCTTTGGTCCCGCCAGTTGCCCATGGGCTCAGGGCCTCGTAAGGTACGCCTTCTAGGGCCCGCAAGGGTCGATTCAGAGGCCTGTTTCAGCCAGGCGTCGGGGGTGTCGTCTCACCCCGAAACAGATGGCTGGTGATGGAGCAGGTTGCCATTGGTGAGTTCCCCCTGAGGGAGCGGCGGAGATACCCATGATCCTGTTTGACGAGCGTTCTGTCCGTACTCGAGCCGCCTTGATCATGACTGGTGTATTTGCATTTGGTGCGCCATTTGCAATCGCTCAGTCATCGGACAAGGAGACAAGTGAATCGGAAACAGCAACGGATCCCTCCGGTGATCCTGCCAAGAGTGTTGACAGCAAGGTTGATGACGCTCGTGTGAACAGCGGACTGCTTGCTGCACAGCGTCTTGAACGCGAAGGACGATGGCGAGAAGCTGCAGACAAGTATGCAGAGGTCCTCAAGCTGATGCCCGACAACGCCAAGGCGCGTGACGGGTTCCAGAAAGCCATGCAGATGGTCGACAACGGTTCCATGCTCAACTCCGGTTCCGGAGCAGGCATGGCCGGCATCGAGCTGCAGATGCAGGAGCAGCAGCAGAGAACAGTCATCGAGTTCAAGGATGCGCTGTCGCGATCCGAGGAACTGCTCGACAAGGAGGACTTCGTTGCCGCTGACCGCGCGATCCTCACCGCACAGATCAAGTTGCGTCAGCGACGTCAGTATCTCTCCGAGCTGGAGTTCAACGACTTCAATGGCCAGGCAGAAGCGCTGATCCAACGGATCGGTGAGGCGCGTATCAACGCCCAGCTGCTCAAGGAACAGACGGAACGTGACGAGGCCGCCCGCAGTCGCGAGGCTTCGGAACAGCGTGAACAGTCCGAACGAACCAAGATCATCACCGAGAGCCTTCTGAGAGTCCGCAAGCTCCAGGAAGAGCTGAAGTACCGTGAGGCCCTGCAGGTGATCGATGAGATCCTCTTCATCGATCCTCAGAATCCAGCGGCGCTGGCACTGCGTGACGTGATGGAAACCACGATGATCTATCGCAACTTCGCGAGCGATGATCGTGAGAAGTCGATGGCCTATGCCAAGGAATGGGTCGAGGTCAATCGTTCCATGATTCCGCCGACGATCAATCTGTCGGGCCCCGGCGATCGATCGGTTGCAGGCTTCATCTCCTATCCGGAGGACTGGCCGCAGATCACATATCGTCGAGGTGCCAACGGTGGGTACCGTGCGACCCCTGCTGACCGCAAGGTCATGAAGTTGATGGAGGAGAAGGTCGAGCTCAATTTCGTCGAATTGCCATTCGTCGATGTGCTGGATTACTTCACCAAGTCGATCAAGGGTCTTCAGATCTACCCAGACTGGAAGACACTCGAGGATGAACTGAACGTCATGCGTGATACGCCCGTGACGATCAGGTTGACCGAGCTTCCGCTTGATGTCGGCCTGACTCGACTGCTCGAGCAGGTCGGTGATGTCGGCCTTCATCCTGCCTGGGAAGTCCAGGACGGCATGCTCCTGATCTCATCACTTGACCAGCTTGAAAAGCGCAAGAACGTCGTTGTCTACGACATCCGCGACCTGGTGCTTCCGATTCCGGACTACAACGATCCTCCTGAACTGCAGCTCGGTGGCGGTGCCGGTGGCGGTGGCTTCGGCGGCGGCGGCGGCGGTGGCGGTGGCGGTGGCCTCGGCGGTGGTGGCGCCGGTGGTGGTGGCTTCGGCGGCGGCGGCGGTGGTGGCGGCGGTGGTGGTGATCACCCCCGCAGCTTCGACTGGGAAGAGCTCACCGAAGAAGCCGTCAACGAACTCATTCTCATCATCCAGAACAGCGTGCCTTCCAACGAAACCACTCCAATCGACAAGTGGGCGGAATTCGGTGGTGACAGCAGCATTCTGCAGTTCCATCGCAACCTGGTGATTCGTACGACAAGCAAGAACCACATGCAGATCGGTCGCCTGCTGAGCATGCTCCGTGAGGCCAGATCGGTCATGATCAACGTCGAGACCCGCTTCCTCCAGATGGGGACCAGCTGGTTCGAGGAGATCGGAGTGGATCTGGATCTCTACTTCAACACCACCGGTGGTGGTGGTGTGGTCGACCAGGCCAGAGCGCTTGATCCGAACAACCAGTTGAAGGACTTCTTCGACAATGGCGGCAACGGTCGACTGAAGGATTCCCTGATCTATGGATCCGTCAACCAGGATCCGACCGCAGATGGGTCCATCATCAACACCGTCAACACGGGTCGCAGCTTTGGCGCACCCGCTGACGAAGGTGCTCCCAACTACGATTACTCCGCCGCCTTCATGCCGAACATCCCCGGTCAGCCGGGCAACGTCGTTCGCAATACCGAGGGCTGGAGTCCGATCGGTGTCGTTCAGAACTCCCTGAATCTGGTCGAGTCCATCGCATCCGCGACGAATCCGACTGGTCTGATGGGAACCGTACTTGGTGCAGCCCCTGCACTGGGTTTGAATGTGCAGTATCTCGATGACATCCAGGTCGATCTTCTGGTCAAGGCGACCCAGGCCGACGAACGTGCGGTTGAACTCAGTGCGCCGCGACTCACCTTCCTCAACGGACAGGGTGCCTGGTGCTCCTTCATCGAACAGCAGTCCTATGTGTCCGGTCTGACACCGATCACCGGTGATGGTGCGGGTGCCTTCGAACCGAATGTCTCTCCGCTGAACACGGGTATCGTTCTCTGGCTGAAGGGTGCGGCTTCCGCGGATCGCCGCTTCGTGACGCTGAACGTTCACTTCCAGAAGAGCAAGCAGATCTCCATCACGACGCAGGCCTTCGGCGGTGCAGCCGGTGGTGGCGGATTCGGTGGTGGTGCTGGCGGGTTCGGCGGTGCCATCGAACTGCCTTCGATTCGTCTGGATGAGATCATGGTCACCACGTCCGTACCTGACAAGGGCACGGCACTGCTGGGTGGTCAGCGCTACAAGTCCGAGTTTGAAACGGAGGCGGGCGTTCCCATTCTGTCGAAGATTCCATACATCAATCGCTTCTTCACCAACCGCATCACGGCTACGGAGGAGAAGACGCTGATCATCCTGCTGCGTCCCGAGATCATTCTCCAGGACGAGGACGAGGACATCCTCTATCCGGGTCTGTCCGAGGAAGTCGACCTGGGCGCAGCCTACAACCCATGATTGGGGCCGGATGATCGGATGCCGAGGCGTCGATCCGGTACACCCATTCGACTCACGGAGTTCGTTCAATGAGCCAGATGCTTCATGTTGATGACGCCGGTGGCGTACTCGAGATTTCATTCATCCAGAAGGACATTCTGGATGAAAAGAACATCCAGCAGATCGGCCAGGAACTGAATGCGTCCATCGAGGGCAAGTCGGCTCCGAACATGATCATCGACTTCGGGAATGTCGAGCATCTCTCCTCAGCGGCACTCGGTGTCCTGATCACCCTCAACAGTCGTATCGGCGATCTGGGTGGAAAGATGTGTCTCTCGAACATTCGCCCTGAGATCTTCGAGATCTTCAGGATCACGAAGCTCGACCGGATCTTCGCCGTCCATGAGACGGTCAAGGCGGCACGTGAAGACATGTCCTGAAGTGCGTCCGTCGCCGCAGCTGATCGCTCGCGTTCAGCTCGACATCACGTGATGATGTCCGTTCCTTCCGCAACGTGGCTTTCGTGGAGCGGTCCATGACCAACGAACCGGACAACTCGAACCAACGCTGGGAAAGAACATTCGACCTGGCAAGCAAGCGGCCTGAGATCGATCAGGCCGTCGGTGAAGTGCTCGAGGCATGCACGAGTCACGGTCTCGAGGAGGCTGCGACCTTCGCCATTCGCCTCTCGCTCGAGGAGGCCATGGCCAACGCCATGATGCACGGCAATGGTGGAGATGAATCCAAGCGGATCATTCTGGATTGCCGCATCGATGCCAAGCAGGTCCACATGATCATCCAGGATGAAGGACCGGGATTCGATCCCGACATGGTTCCCGATCCCACGGCGGACGAGAATCTGACCATTGCCAGTGGCCGTGGGCTCGCGCTGATCAAGGCGTTCATGACCCATGTGGAGATTCCACGCCCGGGGAATCGTCTTGAACTGGTCTTTGAACGCAGTTGACAGGTCTTCAGTCAAAAGGAAACAAGCCCGGTTCCAGATGAACCGGGCTTGTCTGTTGTCGTTTGATATGGAACAGGGCGATCAGTTCCTTCGACGTCGGCGAGTTGCCAGACCCGCCATGGCCAGCAGACTCATGGCTGCCGGAGCGGGAATGACATTGGCTGTGAGCGTTTCTCCATCCCACGTGAAACTGCTGAAGTCGGCAATCTCGGCTGCAATGTGGGTTCCTTCCGGAATACCCAGATCATTCTCCGGCATGCCGCTGACGGGCCATTCAAGACCATCGGTGATATCGAGTGTCCAGGTGCCGTCACCGTTGTCGGTGGAGGTGCCGGACAGGATCGTGCTGTAGAGATCAGTGGTTCCAGGTGTCAGAACATAAGACAGTCGCCACTCGACCGAATCGGCGAGGCTGAGATCGGAACCCATGAAATAGGGTTTCATGTCCGTGCCGAAATCGAGGGTGTAGTGCTCTGGATCGAGATACGCACCCAACGTGTCCGGGGCTCCGACAGGAACAACTGAATCGGGGGAGTTGTCATTGTCCCAATCGATGTAGAAGTTCGCACCTGAGTACAGAATGTCGAATGGATCAACCAACTGATAGGCCGAACCGCCCAGGGAGTTGGTCGTTGATTGGAAGTTCGATGTGCTTGCAATGGCAGCAGTCGATGCGCCGGCAATGCAGGTCACAACGGTCAGTGTACGGATCATGGCTAAGCCTCCTTCTCTCTCTTGCCCACGTTACCAGAAGGACAGGCACGCAAGGTTCGTGGTGAACATCCAGGATGAAATTGTCAAAGAATCAGCATGATCAAAGAGTTCATGAAATATTCAACAGTCGATGACTCAAGTTCCTTCTCACAAGCAAGTTGCGCCAAGTTGCGATGTTGCTCAACCAGTCTTCGAGCAGGGATGGGATCTCACGCTACGCTTGACCGTTCAATCCGGGAGTTCATGCATGGAAGGCATCTTGTTTCACTCTGATCCAACGCATCTCAGGCCCGAGCTGCTTGACGGTTTCTTCGAGGGCTGGCCGAATCCGCCATCGACGGAGACGCACCTCCGGATCCTGTCCAGATGCTGGGCGGTCGAACTGGCGTGCGATTCCGATTCGGGGCGGGTCGTCGGGTTCGTCAACGCCATCTCCGATGGCTTCTATGCCGCCTACATCCCTCTTCTGGAGGTTCTCCCTGATTACCGTGGGCGGGGCATCGGACGAGAGCTGATCCGCCGCATGATGGAACGCTGTGCGGCGTTCTACATGGTCGATGTCTGTTGTGACGACGCCATCAGCCCGTTCTATGAGCGGTTCGGAATGGTCCCCGTGCAGGGGATGTGCATCCGGAACTTCGACAGGCAATCCGGGGCGGTCGATTGACATCGACCGGCTGTCTGCAGTCTGGCAACATGCCATTGAAAAAGGAGCCTTTCCCCGAAGGGAAAGGCTCCTTGAAGACGCGAAAACAAGATCCGGATCATGGCCCGGGCAGGACACCATCGCCTCGAAGGGTGAGGAAGTCGTAGTAGATCACGAACTCGTTGGCCTGGGTCTCATCAAACGGTGAGACGGCACCGGATCGGACGTAGAACTCGCCACCACGACCGAAGTAGAAATCTCTGCGGACGATTTCGGACTTGTAGGTGATGTCGATCGTCTGCGTTTCGGAATTGGTGGTGGCCACGACCCTTGCCAGGCGTTCCCATTCTTCCGTGAGGAAGTTGTAGATGTTGCCCTGAGTCAGCTGGCTCTGGGGATCGAGGTTCTCATCGATATCCTGTTCCATCTGGAGATAGACATTTCGAGGCGTGATCTGGAACGCGACATCCAGGGCGATCACACCTCTGGAGTTGATGAAGTTCTGGTTCCGCTCAAGACCGGTGACGAACAGATCGGTCCAATAGCCGCCGGCATAGCGGATGCCGCCTTCGAAGCCACCACCACCGAAATCGAAGTCCTGGGTCGGTGGCAGCGGGCCTGGTGGGTTGTCGTCCTGCTCATTGACGTTCGGGCCTTCACCCGGGTTCGTCAACTCGGAGAAGGCCGAGAAGAATCGCAGGTCATTGTTGATTTCAAGACCGCTTGCATCACCCAGAAGCTGCCAGCCGCGAATGAAGAAGGCGAGCAGTGTCGACTGTGTCGTCGGTTCGACGGCATAGTCGGCGTTCGAGGTGAGCTCGACACCGGCACGTGATGGTGACAGGTAGCCACCGACATAAGCGGGTGCGACATTTTCGTCGACTCCGTACATCCATCCCGAAACTGCCGCTCCAGGAATACCGAATGGTGTCACGGTGAAGGCTGCTTCATTTGGTGGTGCCGAGAGACCTCCGGCGATTCGTTTCGTGTTGAACAGCAGCTGTGTCAGGCTGTCACCCGTCTGAGGAGCGCCGTAGTACTGGAGCGAAAGACCCTGGACACATGCTGCCACAGCGGCGACCTGGGCAGCGGCGGCCTTGGAGCCGTCGAAGGTGTTGCCGAAGTTGTTGGTGTAGGAGCGTTGCTGCATTTCCCTTGAGATGTAGCCGGAGGGGAAGCCTGCGGAATCCGGTGTGAAGATCGCGGTTCTCGTCAGGTTGCAGTCGCCACCCGTGCTCACGATCGGCACCATCGAGCAGAGGACATTGCCCGGGCCAACGCCTGTTCCGATGTAGTTGCTGGACCAGAACCGTCGCGGACTTCTCGATGGCAGGGTTGCGCCGGCAAGCAGCATGTTGTCCAGCAGGTCGGTCTCGTAGGTACCCGTCAGGTCCTGCCCGTTGTCACCCAGCGGGAAGACCACGGTCACACCGAGATTTCGAGCGATTTCAAGCACACCCAGTGCCGTGAGTGTCGCGCCACGATCAGCCAGGATGAAGTCGGTATCGCCTCCTCCAGGATTGCCGCCGGGATAGGTGGCGAGGAGGATGTCGCCTGGGCTCAGGCGAATCAGGGCGTTCAGCCATGCATTCTGCTCACGGTCACCTTCGGTGACGGATTGGGTCGGGTAGAAGAAGGTCAGGGCATCCGGCGCGATGCCGTCGATGCCAATGCCGTTGACGGAAGCCGCGATCGTTCCGAGAACGGCGGTTGCCCGCTGGGGCTGGTTCACGATCGGATCGAAGAGCATCTCGACGGGAGCAGCACCGATGACCGGGCCTTCCAGAAGGACGTTTCCGAGATCCTCGTGGACGGCACCGACCAGTTGACCGGACGCGTTCACGTACTCCTGAAGCCAGGCGGAGGTATCAATGACGGCGATGTTCAGGCCGGCACCGGAGGTTCCGTTCACGAACGGTCCCCATGGATGGAAGCCTGCTCGGTTCTGGGAGATGTACTCACCCCAGGAATAGAGCCCGTAGCTGTAGGACAGGAGGGACGGGTCCTGTGGCCAGCCCTGACCTTCCGTGTTGCCATAGAGCGAGAGGCCTTGATTTTCCCACCATGCAATCGGCTGGGATGCCGGTTCACCGTAGTAGAACTGGTCCCAGTCGGTCGGGTTGTCCAGTCCATCGAGGCTCGGGACCAGGTTGCCATTGGCGTCGATGCCGAATTGCAGACCAATGCCGGGAACGCCTCTTGGTCCAAGGACCGAAGGCAGGGCGAATGAGCTTTGGTTGTTTCCATTCGCGTTCAGAATCCATTGGGCCGAGTTGAGCGACTGGAGCCAGTTGTCAGCGGGTTGTACGGCATCAACCGTCGGGCTGATGACCGAAGGTGCCTGCTGAGGAGCGGGGGCGAGACGACGCAGGCCACTGAGGTATTCATCCGAAGTCATTGGCCGTGGGCCTCGTCCGGTCTTCTGGCTCAGGTTGAACTGCAGAGGTGTGAAGTCGGGTGTCTGCGTGCTCGTGACGCCGCCCTGGTTCTGGTAGCAGATCTCGATCGCCTTGTCGACGCACTCCTCCGTCCATGCCTCGGTGCAGCAAGTCTGGTAGTCGAATGTCGTTGCATTGGAATTGATCGAGCAGACCCGGTGGCAGCATTCGAAGTCAGAGCAGCCACCATTCAGAACGGAGAGCTGATCAGGAATCGCAGGCAGCACATTGCCGGCGGCAAGGCCGAGGCTCGGCTGGTACTCCGAGAAGTACGAGGTATAGCACTGGTTCTGGACGCCATAGGCGATTCGGCATGAGTTGGGAGATGACAGGACCAGTGGCTGGATACCGGGTGCAGCAGGATTGATGTCCTCAACGGTGCCGTCAGGATTACGAAGCACTGGAGTTGTGAGGCTCAGTGGGTTGAACTGAGGGTATGGGCCACCGGGCTTGAGGTTCTGATCGAAGTCAGTCAACAGCCTGGACTGCAGATTCGAGGGCACTGGAACGTTCCCGATCAGGGTGTAGATCGGTACGTTCGGATTACGCTGGTTCTGGATGTCTGCACAGAGGAAGCTCCAACCAGCATATTCACTGTAAACGGAGTCACATTTCGTAGTGTCACAGCAGATCGGTGCGATCGCACAGACATCATCAGAGGTCTCTTCATCATTGCAGTAGACCGGACAGGGGTTCAGCTGGCCGAAACATCCCAGTGCTCCAAGGACCTGATCAGGACCGGCCTGATTGATGAACATCGTTGGGTAATTCGCATTGCTGAAGGTGCAGAGACCCTTGAGGGAGCTGGCTTCTGCCTCGACTTCGATGAGTTCATAGGCGCAGGTACCCGCTTGGCCGATGTTGTCATCGAAGCAGCAGAGCGCGTCGCCGATGCTCGCGTAGTCCTTCCACCACGTGACATCGTTCTCCGCATCTTCAACCTGAGTGATGCATCCAGTGAGGATGATCGGGCTCGGCGTTGGCGTCCATGTGAGTGGGTTGCCTGGGTTGCCGGATCCGATGATGTTCTGCCAGAGTGAACCGGCCGGATTGAACGTGTTTCGTCCACTTCGGAGTGCCATGCCACTGGCCGGGTTGCCGGAGCAAGCCACTTCATAGATCCAGGATGAACACCGGACGTTGCCGACTTCGATTGGGCCGGCAAGGGTATTGATCGTCGCTCTGGGAGCGATGAGATTGGGGCCGAGGATGGGCGAGAGCTGTTGGAGATTGGTGACGGATGCAGAGGCAGTTTCGCAAATGGCTGAACCCGTTGGATTGTCATCGGCATCATCCCAGCAGTCGACTGCACACACGCCGAATTCGCACAGACGTGAGTCGTCTGTGGCCAGAATCAGGTTGGGGTTGTACAGGACGATGCCGGTCGCATTCGAGCTGCCGAAGGTGAATCCACCCGTGATCGGGCTCAATGGGTTTCCATCGACCGTCGAGACGACGCCGGTCGGAACGCCGGCGGCGTTTCTCGTCTGGAAGTCGATCAGGCCCATCCGATAGCTGCCGGGATTGCCTGCGAAGAACGCATTGTTGTTGTAGTTGCCGCTGGTGTTGAAGAAGTCGCCATTGCCGCTCTCAAATGGGATCGTGGCGGCGGCGGTTCCCCAGGGCTGAGTGCCATCAAGCGGATTTGCGGGCCCCATGCCTCCCAGACCCCAATAGGAATAGTTGGAGTTGAATCCGGATCCGGGGGTGAATACTGGCCCGAACGGTGTGATGTTGGTCCAGATGAAGTTCGTGAGACCGTAGGCATGCGCCAGAAGCTGGGGCTGAATGCCAAGGTTGAAGATCGGCGTCGCAGTGACGTCGATGTTGGGATACTGAGTGCCATAGCCGGAGAACCGGGAGATCAAGCCATGCATCCAGAAGCCTTCTGCCTGGCCGCATTCGGCTCGGGTGACGATCTCGACATCACCTGCGACGCAGCAGGAACCGACGACTGGTGGGTTGGGGTCAAATCCGGGAGGGGACTGTGCACTGCAGTCGACCATGAACAGGGTGGCATTGACCGCACTCGGATCGCAGGTGCCGCCCTTGTAGAAGACGCCGTTGAGTTCGAGGCAGGTCGTGGCATTCTGCTGATCAAGGCAGAAGTTCTGAACGATTGGATTATCCGGTGACAGAGCCAGTCCGAACATGCCATTTGGTTCAGAGGCCTCATCCACGCCAACGCAGCAGGAACCGTTGATACCAAAGACACGAGGGGCGCCCGGGAGGCCACCGTTCTTGTCACGGCTGAAGTGATCCGCCGAGAACACGTTCGCGTCGGCCCGATTCAATTCCGGATCGATCAGTCTGCCTGAACGGTCGTAGAGCTTCTGCTTGGGCGTGTTGTAGGCCGAGGCCAGGGCATCGTCCGGCTGCCAGGTGTTCGAGGCGTCGGCGACGGTTTCCATGTCGAGCTTGGGTGCCTGCTTCCGAGCGGCGATGGCCTTGCGAGGATCCTCCCGCTTGTCGAAAACCGCGGTTTCAACTCGAAGATCATGCAGCAGCGTCATGCCCGCGATTTCGAGATTAGCCTGGGAACCGACGACGAAGTAGATACCGGAAAGATCGGGCTGCATCCGTCCCGAGTGACGTTCGGCTCGCTGGATGAGGGAGTCGATCTCGGTTTCGGAGGCGCTGAAGGCCGGCATGAGCGTCACGTTGAGGTCTTCGAGCATCATCGACAGTGATTCGATGTCTTCACCTGCAGCGGAACGGATCTTGTTGTCGCTGTCGAGTCGCACCTTGTAGCGGTCATGGAACTTGACGATCAGTCGAACATCCTCGGTGTCCTGGACGTTCTCCGGCCAGTAGATCATGCTCGGCTTCTCGATCGTCTTGCGAGGCGCCAGTCTTGATGACTCGAGGGACTGTGCGAGATCCGGTTTGACGATGCGAAGGAGATCCTGAACAGTTTCCATGGTGCGCGCTCGTTCAGGCGCAACTGGAGCAGCGGCTTCCACAAAGCCATTGATTGCCCAGACAGTGGCGGCGAGAATCAGAAGGGCAACGAGGTTCGATCGAATCATCTGGAACTCCAAGGTGCACGGCACGTGCAAAGCTTCCTCAAACGCTTGATCCGACTCGGTTGGCTGATGTGTTCATTCGACGAGTTCAGCCTGAGACACCGAGCGGAGTATTCGCAACGTCACAAGGCAACAACCGCCAGCCATTCCACCACAAGTGGTTCCATGGCATGTCAGTCCATTGCCTTATAGGGCTCATAGTAGCACGGAAGGCCCTCAGGAGTCGCCTGTGGGCCCATCCGCAGCGGGGTCAAAAATGAGGGCTGGCCTCGATTTCGAGCCCGCCAGGGGGGGTGATTTCACACCCCCCTGGCGGTGAATTCGGGTGGGCCGCTCAGGCCTCCGGGAAGGCCGATGTGTCCAGATCCAGATCGGCAGCCTTCGGGGCTTCCACATCCAGGCCAGGGGCCATCGGTCCCGCATCCAGGATGCCCTCTGGGAGGGGATCCATGGGCAATTCTTCCTTCGCCAATTCGGCTCCGGGGACCTCGACCATGGGTGGTCGTTCGGCGCCTCGGGCTTCGGCTTCCTGACTGGCGATCGCGGACAGGGTCTCGTGATCATCCTCGGGGGCCAGTGGCTCGCCCAGTTTCTGGACACGCATCTGGGTGTAGGACTTGAATCCCGTACCGGCGGGGATGAGGTGACCCAGCAGGACATTCTCCTTGAGGCCCTTCAGGTCATCGACGGCACCCTTGAGGGAGGCCTCCGTGAGCACCTTGGTGGTCTCCTGGAATGAAGCCCCGGAGAGGAACGATTCGGACTGGAGCGAGGCCTTGGTGATGCCCAGCAGCAGGGTCTGACCGTTGGCAGGCTGAGCCCGCTTGGTCTTCGCCCCCGCACGACCCTCGGCTTCCGCCAGGGCGTTGGCTTCCTTGACGGCTTCTCGATCGACCAGATCGCCTTCGACGAACTTGGTGTCACCGGGATCGCCGACGCGGACCTTCTTGGCGATCTCCTGATTGCACTTGCGGAACATGTGTCGATCGACCACTTCCTCGGGAAGCAGAGCGGTATCGCCTGGCTTCTTGACCATCATCTTGCCGAGCATGCAGGCGAGGATCACCTCGATGTGCTTGTCGGAGATGGGGACGCCCTGGGCACGGTAGACGTTCTGCACCTCATCGAGCATGTAGGTGAAGACGGCTTCCTCGCCCTGAATGTCGAGGATTTCCTGTGGAACCAGTGGACCTTCAGTCAGCGGATCACCTGCATCGACCCAGTCGCCACGGTGGACAAGCAGGTGCTTGCTCTGCGGGACATGATGGTCGGTTTCGTGGCCCGAGTCGGAGATGACACGGACGGTCATCTTGCCCTTTCGCAGGTCGTCATGCAGTTCGACGCGACCGGAGACCGTTGCCATGATGGCCGGATCCTTGGGCATCCGGGCCTCGAAGATCTCCGTGACTCGAGGCAGACCACCGACGATGTCGGCAGAACCGGCAACATCCTTCGGCTGACGTGCAAGCATCTCGCCCTGGAGAATTTCCTGGCCTTCCTCCACTTCGATACGTGCCTTGGCAGGCAGGTGATGGAAGTCGAGAATCTTGCCTTCGGCATCTTCCACCAGGATCTGCGGATGCATCTCGCCGGTGTGTTCGATGACGATGAGCTCCTTCTTGCGACCACCCTTGATGGTTTCCTCGCGGATCGTCTTGCCGATCTCGATGTCCTTGAATCGGACTCGACCGGACTGTTCCGCAAGAATCGGTGTTCGGTGGGGATCCCAGTCGAGCAGGGTCTGGCCCTTGCGGACCTTCTCGCCGTTGCCGATCCGGATGATGGCACCGTATGGAACCTTTTCCTTCTGCAGCTCACGGTTCTTGGCATCCAGGATGACGATCTCACCGTTTCGCTTCAGCGAGATGAGATGCTTGGTGCCTTCGATGTCGACTTCGACTTCGTTGCAGTCACGCAGCTCGATGGTGCCGCCATACGACGCCTTGAAGCTGGTGTCGACCAGGCCACGCGATGCGATGCCGCCCGTGTGGAAGGTACGCATGGTGAGCTGGGTGCCCGGTTCGCCGATGGACTGTGCGGCAATCGTGCCGACGGCCAGGCCACCTTCGACGGGCATGCCGGTGGACATGTCCATGCCGTAGCAGTTCTGGCAGACACCATCGGGGGTCTCGCAGGCAAGCGGTGTTCTGACATGGACCGAATCGATTCCGAGACGTTCGATCTTCTCGGCGATCTCGCTGGTGATCATCTGGTTCTCGGCAACGATGGTCTCGTCCGTCAACGGGTTGACGATCGACTGACGGCTCGTTCGGCCGAGGATGATCTCTCGCAGTGGGACATCGACTTCCTCGCCTTTGTAGATCGCTCGCTTGGCCAGGCCTCGCTTGGTGCCGCAATCCTGTTCCGTGATGACCACGGACTGGGCGACGTCGTAGAGCTTTCTTGTGAGGTATCCGGAGTCCGCCGTCTTGAGTGCGGTATCGGCCAGTCCCTTTCGGGCACCGTGAGTGGAGGAGAAGTACTCGAGAACGTTCAGGCCTTCGCGGAAGTTCGCTCGGATGGGCGTCTCGATGATTTCACCACTCGGCTTGGCCATCAGGCCACGCATGCCGGCGAGCTGCTGCATCTGGCTGACGTTGCCTCGAGCACCGGATGTCGACATGAGGTACACCGGGTTGAGGTAGCGTTCGCCTTCTGCGGCATCGATGCTGAGTTCGTCCAGGTTCGACAGGTCGCGACGATCGTTCTTGAGGGTCGAGACCAGTTCCTTCGTGAGTTCCTCACGGCAATGCGCCCAGATGTCCAGCAGCTGGTTGTGGCGTTCACGTTCGGTGATCGCACCGGCGTCGAATGCACGCTCGACACCATCCACCTTCAGCTGTGCCGCATCCAGAAGTTCCGGCTTGCGGGACGGGATTCGCATGTCGGTGATGGCGATCGACAGACCCGATGAGGTCGCGGTCTTGAACCCGATCTCCTTCAGGTCGTCGAGGAGAGACAGGGTTGCGGGGCGTCCGCAGTACTTGAAGGTGTCGTCGATGACGAGGCTGCAGCCTTTCTTGCCCAGTGTGAAGTTGTAGAAGGGCATGCCTTCGGGCAGGATCGAACTGAAGCGAAGTCGGCCGACGGTCGTGATGAGTCGGCGATTCTCAGGCATCGGCTCGGGCTGCGCGCCCTGCTTGTTGATGACCTGATCGAAGTTCTTGAGCCGGACGGCGATCCGCTCATGCAGCGAGATCTGTCCGTGATCCAGGGCGAGCAGGGCTTCGGAGACATCTCGGAACGCACGCAGTTCGTGGTCCTGTTTTCCGTCGTCCTCCTTCATGTAGGTCAGGAAGTAGACGCCCATGATGATGTCCTGCGAAGGCGACACGATCGGATTGCCGTTCGCAGGGGAGAAGATGTTGTGAGTCGAGAGCATCAGGAGATGTGCTTCGACCTGCGCCTCGATCGAGAGCGGCAGGTGGACGGCCATCTGGTCGCCGTCGAAGTCGGCGTTGTAACCCGTGCACACCAGGGGGTGCAGCGTGATCGCGTTGCCTTCGACGAGCACAGGCTCGAAGGCCTGGATGCCCATGCGGTGCAGGGTCGGTGCACGGTTCAGGAGAACCGGATGCTGGTAGATGACCTGCTCGAGGACATCCCAGACCTCGGGGTCACGACGCTCGAGCATGCGCTTGGCCGACTTGATCGTATCGGCAAGGCCGTGCTCCTTGAGCTTGCGGATGATGAAGGGCTGGTACAGCTCCAATGCGATCTTCTTGGGAAGGCCGCACTGGTGAAGCTTGAGTTCCGGGCCGACGACGATCACCGAACGAGCGGAGTAGTCGACACGCTTGCCCAGGAGGTTCTCACGGAACCGACCCTGCTTGCCCTTGATCATGTCGGTCAGGGACTTCAGCGGGCGGTTGCTCGAACCGAGGACGGGTCGACGGCAGCGACCGTTGTCGAAGAGCGCATCGACCGCCTGCTGCAGCATGCGCTTCTCGTTTCGAATGATGACCTCGGGTGCATTGAGATCCATCAGCTTCTTCAAACGGTTGTTCCGGTTGATGATGCGGCGATAGAGATCATTGAGATCCGAGGTGGCGAAGTTGCCCGATTCCAGCAGAACCAGCGGTCGCAGATCCGGAGGAATGACCGGAACGACGTCGAGGATCATCCAGGCGGGGTCGTTGCCGCTCTGACGGAGCTGTTCGACCAGCTTCAATCGCTTGGCGAGGTCCTTGATGCGCTGCTTCGAGCGTGTCTTGGTCAGCTCTTCACGAATCTCGGCGGCAACTCCGTGCAGATCGAGATCACTCAGCAGTTCGGTGACGGCATCAGCGCCCATCAGGGCCTTGAAGGCGCCGTAGCCATGGGTCTGGAGGGCGGCGCGGTACTCGTCCTCGTCCATGACCTGCTTCATTTCCAGCTCGGTGTCACCGGGATCGATGACGACGTAGTCCTGGAAGTAGATCACCTTCTCCAGATCAGCGGTCTTCATCTGAAGCAGGGTTCCGAGACGGCTTGGAAGCGCCTTGAAGAACCAGATGTGCACGACCGGGGCGGCGAGGTTGATGTGGCCCATCCGCTTGCGACGGACGCGGGAGTGAGTCACTTTCACCCCGCAACGGTCGCAGATGATGCCCTTGTACTTCGTGCCCTTGTACTTGCCGCAACCACATTCGTAGTCCCGCTCGGGACCGAAGATGCGTTCGCAGAAGAGACCGTCCTTTTCAGGACGGTAGGTGCGATAGTTGATCGTCTCGGGTTTCTTGACCTCACCGAAGCTCCAACTCCTGATGTCGTTGGGGCTGGCGAGGGTGATCCGGACGGATGCAAAGTCGTTCACGCGATCGAAAACGCCTTCGGAGCTTTCCGATGAGCGCTGAAAAAGACCTTTTGTTCCGCTTCTGTCGTCCACGGGGATCCTCCAGGAATCAGAGCAGGCTGCTGCCTTCAGTCTGCTGCTTCTCCAAGTCAATGTTCATACCGAGTCCACGGATTTCATGACACAGCACATCGAAGACGACGGGCATGCCGGCTTCGAGGGTATTCGTGCCCTTGACCATGGAGTCGTAGATCTTCGTCCGTCCCTCGACATCGTCACTCTTGACGGTGAGGAGTTCCTGCAGCACATAGGCGGCTCCGTAGCCCTCCAGTGCCCAGACTTCCATCTCTCCGAATCGCTGGCCACCGGTTCGTGCCTTGCCGCCCAGTGGCTGCTGGGTGATGAGGCTGTAGGGGCCGGTTGCACGGGCATGGATCTTGTCGTCCACGAGGTGGTGCAGCTTGAGCATGTACATGTAACCGACTGAGGTCGGTTGATGGAAGGCTTCGCCGGTGCGGCCGTCGTACAGCTGTGCCTTGCCGCCGAATGGAATGCGTGCCAGGAGTTCGTCGGTCTTGCCCGGTTCCTGGCCGGTTTCCTCGAAGGACTGGATTCGCTGTTCCACGTGCTGGTTGGCATCGGAGATCGCACCGAGAACCTCGGCTTCCGATGCACCATCGAACGCAGGTGTCACGGCCTGGAAGCCGAGTACCTCGGCGGCCCATCCGAGATGGAGTTCCAGCAGCTGACCAACGTTCATTCGTGACGGCACGCCCAGTGGGTTGAGCAGGATGTCGACCGGCGTTCCGTCCTCGAGGAACGGCATGTCCTCTTCAGGAACGATCCTGGCGACGACACCCTTGTTGCCGTGACGTCCGGCCATCTTGTCACCGACGGCGATCTGCCGACGGTTGGCCAGGTACACCTTGACCATCTCGAGAACGCCACTCTGCAGTTCGTCGCCACGCTTCTTGTGGGCGAGAACGCGATCCTTCTCTTCCTCGATCTTCTTGATTCGAGGCCAGAACTGGGAGTGCGTCGTCATTGCGGCGGCCTTGGCATCCTTGGATCCCTTGACCCACTTCTCGTCGAAGTTCTCGATCTGCTCGAGGACGACCTCCGGAATGTCGGACATGCCGACCTTCTGTCGAGTGGCCGGGTCGACCATCTCGGCACCGAGAGTCTCGTTCATCCGTTCGACCATCTGCTTGAAGAGTTCGATGGCCTTGCCATTCATCTCTTCCTCGTACTGCGCCATCTCATCCTTGAGCTTGTCTTTCTGCTCGTCGTTGAGATGCATGCGTCGGCTGAAGTGGCGTGTCTTCACCACGATGCCGCTGCTGCCTGCAGGGACATCCAGTGAGTCGTTCTTCACGTCTTCACCCGCGCGGCCGAAGATGGCATGCAGGAGTTTTTCCTCAGGGGTCAGTTCGGACTTGCTCTTGGGGCTGACCTTGCCGACGAGAATGTCGCCGGGGCCGACACGTGCACCATTGCGGATGATGCCGGTTTCCCCGAGATTCTTGAGCTGTTTCTCCGAGACATTGGGGATGTCCTCGGTGAATTCCTCACGTCCGAGCTTGGTGTCGCGGACCTCCACATCGAAGGATTCGATATGGACTGAAGTGAAGACATCATCCTTGACGAGCCGTTCGGAGATGACGATGG
>MDSW01063928.1_pt1 | contig 19955 bp, 17 predicted proteins | sample 811171 | NCBI WGS metagenome assembly MDSW01 (sample SAMN05326641, study PRJNA326480) | marine metagenome | isolation source: seawater | place: Atlantic Ocean: North West | collected 2012 | reverse complement strand
TTGATCTGAATTTTTCAACGCCTAAACTACTAGACTCCATAAAACGTTATTTAGGCATGGGAGTAGCTGGCGTAAAAATGAAGGTTGGGAAAAAAAAACTAAAAGATGATATCGACCGAATAAAGCAAGTTCGAAAATTAATTGGTCCTGAAATAGAGTTGATGGTCGACGCAAACTACTCAATGTCAGAGAAGGCAGCAATAAAAGCGAGCTTAGAATTTAAGAAATACAATATATTATGGTTCGAGGAACCAATTGAGCCCGACCTGTTCTCGAGTTATGCCTCTATCGCTGCTCAGACAAACGTCAGTCTTGCAATGGGAGAGAATTTACACACCCAACACGAATTTGATCACGCATTTAGATGTGCGAATCTTTCTTATATTCAACCCGACGCATCTAATTGCTGTGGAATTACCGGTTGGTTGCAAGTGGCAAAAAAGGCAAAAAAGTATGGTGTGAGAATTTCAAGTCATGGGATGCATGAGCTACACGTAAGTCTGGTCGCCTCACAGAGCAGGGGAAGCTGGATTGAGATTCATTCATTTCCCATTGACAAGTACACCACTCGACCACTTCAGCTGTCAAACGGTTATGCGGTAGCACCTGACATTCCTGGCATAGGAGTAGAGTTTGATTGGGCGAAACTAGCTAGTTCAGCGAAAAGCTCTATATAAATAGTATGAGATAAGGGGATCAACAGATGTTTGGAGAAAGTTGAATGCAGTTGCCCATAATTAATTTCGTGGAAATTGATTTTGATAAATTTGATATGATAATCGATGTTCGTTCACCTTTAGAGTACCAACTAGACCATATAATTGGATCAACTAATCTACCAGCTCTTAGCGATGCGGAAAGGACTGAGGTCGGCACCATTTATAAACAAGAAAGCCGCTTCAAGGCGAGAAAAATTGGTGCTGCTCGAATTGCTAGAAATGTTGCGTCTCACGTCGAAAATTACTTATTCGAAAAAGATCGCGAATGGCGTCCTCTAATTTATTGTTGGAGAGGAGGACAACGTTCATTTTCTTTTGCAACTATACTGTCCCAAATAGGTTGGAGACCCACTCTTTTATACGGAGGATACAAAAAGTATAGAAGAGAAGTCGTTGATGTAATGCACAAGAATCATAGTGACTTGAAGCTTATATTAATATCGGGATATACCGGTACTGGAAAAACAGAGCTCTTAAACAAATTAAAGTCGTTAGGTATTCAAATTATTGATTTAGAGAACCTGGCTAACCACAGGGGTTCCGTTCTTGGAGGCGTAACTTCCAGCCAACCAAGCCAAAAACTCTTTGAGAGCCTTCTTTTCAAAAAAATATCTAGTCTAAACCCGACAAAACCAATCTTTGTTGAAGCAGAATCCAACAAGATTGGTAACATAACTATCCCTCCTGCGTTCTGGTATGCAATGAAAAATGCACAAAAAATTGAACTTGTTGCTCCCATAAAAGAAAGAGCTCGATATCTTAAAAAGTCTTATAAAGACCTAACATCAAACGCTGAAAGACTATGTCATAGGTTGGACTTCTTGGTCACACAACAAGGTAACAAAAGAGTAGCAGAATGGAAACAACTCGCCAAAAAAAATCAATTTGAAAGCTTGGCTATTCAACTTATGGAATTACATTATGACACAAGGTATTTGAAGAGTCGGTCACTGTCTCCAATCTCCATCACACATCAAATAAAGTTAGAAAAAATCACTAATAACGAGCTTCTAAAGGCTGCACAAAAAGTTAAAAGTTTAGTTGGCTTATTAGACGAAAAATGAACCCAACTTTTATATTACTCTGATGAATGGTTCCCCATCATTTAGCCTCCCAATTATCGCAGAACAATATCCCTTTTTGGAAAGCTCTGGAAGCACTTTGGACAAACGAGCCTCTGGTAATGTTGCTAACAAACCACCAGCAGTTTGCGGATCAAATAGCAAATCAAACTTTGGGGAGTTAACGAAAGTCATTCTCGATTTAATTTTAGAGTTTTCAGAAAATATGGAAGATCTTACTCCTGAGGCGCTAAGGTTTTCAGACCCATCTAAGAATGGTATCTCCCGCAAATCAATAGTTGCACTAAGTTTGGAGCTTTCCAATATTCGCATCAAATGTCCAGCAAGACCAAAACCAGTAACATCAGTCATCGCATTGGCGTCAGACAGAATTTCTGACGCATCTTTTTGAGACCTCTCCATCCACTGTAGAGCGTTCGACACCCAATCACCATCCGCCAAAAGTTGCATCTCACCGGCCAAGATAGTTCCAGAGCCAATTGGTTTCGTAAGTAGTAAATGATCGCCTGGTTTTGCTCCTGATATTAGGACAGGTCGACGATCAGACGTTGCAGTAATTGAAAAACCGATGTTAAATTCGGCCCCTAAAGAAGTATGACCACCGACAATCATGGCGCCTTCTTGTCTAAAAACTGAATGAGCAGACTGCATTATCTGATTCAACCAACTTTTCTTTATTTTTGACGACGCATCAGGAATTATAATATTTGCCGTTACATACTTAGGATCTCCTCCCATCGCCCAAATATCCCCCAAAGCATGAATAGCAGAAATTTTACTCACTCGCCAAAGATCTGAATTAAAGAGCCTCAAATTATCAGTGGTGATTATTTGTGCCTTACCATTTAAACGAATGACGGCTGCATCGTCACCGATTCCAGCAACTATTCCTTGCTTTTCAACCACTTCAATATTGTTTAAAACCTGGGAAAGCACGTCGCTCTCGACTTTTGCACCGCATCCTCCACAAATAACCTGTGGCGTATAGTTTTCAGTAAGGTAATTAACCTCTGAAGAATTAGCCCTCTGGGTATGCTCCATGATAGGAAGCTGCAAGAACTTGTTCATAAATTTTCTATCAATAAGGTCTTTAAACTTCCAAAATAATCCGCCAGTGAAGGATAAAAATAAGTAGTCTAATAGTGCTGTTTTTGATCCAAGGGATATCAATTTTAAGTGATGCTTTTGAGGTTTGTACCTCACTAGCTTTTTCTTAAGCAACTTAGCTTTGATGTTGGAGTACAAAATAGGAGCTTGCCTAACAGCGAAGACCCCAGACTTTGGTCTAGGGGTGAAACACAAATGAGCACAATCCCCAACGGCAAAAACCTCAGGAAAAATTAAAGAACAAAGCGTTCTGTCAACCTTAATGAAGCCATCTTTTAATGCAAGGTCTGATCTTTTCAACCAATCATATGGCTTGGCACCAGCACAAAAAATAACAAAATCACATTTCATAGGGTGCCGGTCTTTGAAAAGAACAGAATCCATTGTTATCTGTTCAATTTTAACATTCTCATAAACTTGAATATCTCGTTTTTTAAGAGATTTTAGAATCTTTCGCCGCGTAACTGAGGACACTCCATTAAAAACCGATGACCTATCAAGGAGTCGAATTTGGACTCTGTGATTTTTTTGATAATCTTTAGTTGAGTGTTCGATGGCAAGCGCTATTTCTGCCGCTCCAACTCCCCCACCGACGATCACAAGTTTAACATTTGACTGGCTTTTTAAAACTTTCAATTTAAGATCGTCCCAAAAATTAGTAAAATCTTCGAAAGGTTTTACAGACACCGCGGCGATTTTATCGGCAATTGGAAACTCCGGGCGGGAGGTTACACCGATATCAATGGAAAGTATATCGTAGGAAATTTTTGGGCGACCATTAACACAAACGGACTTGTTAGCGCCACTTACCTTTTCTACTGAACCAATAACAAAACTGGCTTGCGCATATCTACACAACTTAACAAGATCAACGAAAATTTGATCTCGTCTGTAATGACCAGCGATATATCCAGGCAGCATTCCGGTGTAGACAGTTTTTGGAGAGGGCGAAATAAGAGTTACTTGGACTCCAGGTAAAGGTTGCATTCCCCATTTTCTCAGAAACAAAATGTGACTATGACCTGCCCCAATTAAAACAATTTCACGAACTGTAGGGTTTTCACTGATCATAGGTAAAAACACGTTTATATCGATTTAGGTCTTTTTCTAGACCAACAGCTTTACCTATATCGTCAGAGATTTTTACGGTTGAAACACCGTTAACACTGACTGCCTTGCAAACAAGAGATAGTGGGTCTTCACCCACCTCTACTCCCAGCCCTCTAAAATCGTTGGTCAACATCGTTCCCCAGCCAAAACTGAGCTTCGCTCTAGATGAAAATTGATTATAAAGTTTTTCTATCGCCGCAACATCGAGTCCATCAGAAAATATCAATAATTTTTTACTTGTGTCCTCACCTAGTGATTCCCACCATGATAGCGCCGTCTCAGCCCCTTTAACAGGGTCACCCGAGTCAATTCTTACCCCGGTCCATTTTGCCAGCCACGGGGGAGCATTCTTAAAAAATGTTTCTGAACCATATGTATCTGGTAAAATTATCCTCAAATTACCATCGTACTGCTTTTGCCATTTTTCTAAAACTTGATACGGAACCTTAAATAATGCTTTGTCCGTTTTGGCTAAGGCCGAGAATATCATCGGTAATTCATGTGCATTAGTACCAATTGCTTCAAGTTCACGGCGCTTGGCAACAAGACAGTTTGAGGTGCCCAAGAATTTTTCACCTAGTCCTTCGCTCATAGCTTGAATGCACCAGTCCTGCCATAAAAAACTATGCCGACGGCGTGTTCCAAAATCAGCTATTCTAAGCTCTGATAGTTTGTTAAGTCGCTCAATTTTCTCCCATAGTTTAGTCATTGCGCGTGCGTAAAGAACTTGAAGTTCGAATTTACCCTTATCTCTCAAAATAGCTCTGGATCTTAGCTCACTTACAATTGATAATGCCGGTATTTCCCACAGTGAAACCGCATTCCAAGGACCTTCAAAAGTTAACTCATAGTTTCCCGAAGATTTCTTTAAGTTGTATTCCGGCAGTTGAAATTTTTGAAACCAGCTTAAAAAATCTGGCGAAAACATTGCGTCCCTACCGTAAAATTGATTGCCACGAAGCCAAGTGACCTCTCCACTAGTGAGTCTGAGCGACCTAGCTTCGTCCAACTGCGATCTTAGATCACTCTCCGATATTAAGTTGATCAAGGAAACCCTTGAGGATCTATTGATTAATTTAAACTTTACCTCGACTCTCTGCGTATTCCGAAAAATAAATTGATTCATCAAAAGCTTGTAGAAATCAGTATCTAACAGTGATCTCACTATCGGGTCAATCTTCCAATTTTGATTAAAAACTCGGGTAGCTATATCTACCATTAGCCTACTCCTACTACAAACTTTCAGCTCTGACAGCGATTGCAAATTTTGGTTTGCCTTAAACCCCAGAAGTATACGAAAAAATCATTCCCATAGACACCCCAAAAACTATATGAGTCAGCATTGCCAGTAATAAAGCAAGGAAAGGAGCTTCCAATTTTCTTGCTAATATCCCTGCTCCCATCGCGGGCATGAAGAAAAACCAGGGAACCACCGTGCTTATGAAACCGAACAAAAACCCAGGGCCGAAGCCTAGCTCAATAAAGTCTAAGTACCATAGTAGTGCATAGAAAAGCGCGTAAAGAACGCCAACAAAATAGTGAAACGCCCAACCAATTAATAATTCGTATCGAATCTCTTTATGGTCAGACAAAGATTTTTGAACCCATTTAAAACTACTTAGAAAAAGAATTAGCCAGCGACCAACTATAGCCCAATTTGAAGTTGGGACTCCAAAAAAAACCAGTAATAGTCTTTGCCAAAGGTCCATTGCCAGACACGATAATGTACCCGCTATAACAATATCAAATAAAGACATCTCCACTCCCAAAATTGACGGCTCAAATTTAATAATTACATAATCTTTGAAATTTCTCTTGCGTAATATTTGAACCGCACGCAATTAATGCAACGTTACTTTCTCTTACCTTTTGTTCCATTGGCCCATTTAAAGCCGCTAAAGATGAGGCACAAGCAGGTTCGACAAACATACTTAGTTTATCTCTCATGAGTATCATTGATTTCACAAGCTCATTATCGGTTATACGTAGGATTTCTTCTACGCTAGTCTTAATGATTGAAAAAGTCTCAGGGAGACTCATCGGAGACCCTAAACTGTCAGCAATAGTTTTCACTTTGTCAAGGCTAACAGGGGTATCTTGAGCCAGACTCTGGAAGGTGCTGTCTGCACCAAATGGTTCGACACCAAAAATTTTTACTGAAGGCTTAATCGACTTTATTCCCAATGAAATACCAGAAATTAAACCGCCGCCACCAACCGGAATGATAGCGATGTCCATATTTGGGATAGACTCAATCATCTCTAAACCACAGGTTGCCGCTCCTAAAATCATGTGCTCAGATTCGAAAGGGTGCAGAATTGTTCTTCCTTCTTTTGAGGCAAGTTCGCCCATTTTTTCAAAACCATCGGATGCGGTGTCAACCAATACTGGTTCAACTCCAAATGCCTTACAACCATCAATGCGAGATTTATCTGCAGACTTTGGCATTATTACTTTTGCGTTAATTCCACTCAAGTGTGATGCCCAAGCCACCGCCAGGGCATGATTCCCAGCACTCACAGCGATTACACCTGATTTTTTTTCTGAACTACCAAGCGATTTTATAGCCAATAAAACCCCTCGCGCTTTGAAAGATCCCACGTGCTGAAAAAGTTCAAGCTTAATTGCCACACTTTTAGCAGCAGGCAAGTAAGGAGAGATCTTAGTACCGGATAGTTTAAGAACTGGTGTCTCTACTATCCGGTTCCTTAAATAACTACTTGCCTCTCTGATTTCGTCAATTTTAAAAATTGCTTTTATCTCCTTTTTGAAACTTGGGCACCGCTTGTTTATGCAATTACACCGAAGATACCAAACAAACAACAGCTTAAGCTTAGAACTCTTGAAAAATAAATTCGATAATGTAGGATTATGGTAGATTTTATGGGGCGTTTCAATATGAGTAATACTCAAAATTTCTATGATAAAGATCACATTTACTTTTTAGAAAAACTCTGGGGTGACGGATACATGTCCCCAGGAGGAGCCACTGAGGTACAAAAAATATTTGGAGAAGTGAATACGCGCAATGCCAGAGTATTAGATATTGGATGTGGCAGCGGTGGAATAACAATCAGTATTATAAACGAATTTAATGCCAAAAAAGTAATTGGTATAGACGTTGAAGACGATGTTTGCAGTGCCGCCAAAACTAGAGTAAAACAAGCCGGATTGGAGAAGCAAATCGAAATAAGAAAAGTTGACCCTGGTCCTTTACCATTTAGAGATCTGACTTTTGACATTGTGTTCTCAAAAGATTCTTTGGTACACATCTCAGATAAAGAAAAACTTCTGAAAGAGATATTTCGAGTATTAAAGCCCGGAGGATCTTTCATAGCCTCAGATTGGTTGCGCTCTCATGATGGTCCTCCCTCGAGAGAAATGCTACGATATTTAGAGTTAGAGGATCTTGGTTTTGATATGGCATCTCCCCAGAGATACAAAAAAGCCCTCCGTGAGGCAGGATTCACAAACATAGCTTTAGAGAACCGAAATTCTTGGTATACTCAGCAAGCACACAAAGAATTACTTACACTTTCAGAATATAGACGTGATGAATTTGAAAAGATTTCCTCCGCGGAATATATGAGCTTAAGCATCGAAACTTGGAAAGCGATGATAAAAGTTTTGGAGTCAGGTGAACATTGTCCTCACCATTTAAAAGCATTTAAACTGGCAAACTAATCCATGAAGGCCTTTCGCCCATCCTAACTACTAGAAAAAAAAATACCTTGTAATGCCTATTTAGCTTTCTTGAAAGCCTGGCGGACGTCTTGCCAATAATACCAATCCAACAACCAGCAAAATTAGGGCAACACTCATTCCAGCTCTTGAAGTTTCAAAAATTGTTACAAAGAGACCATACAAAAATGGTCCGACAAAACTTGTAGCTTTACCCGAAAACATAAACAAACCAAAAATTCTGCTGCGCATCTCCTCTTGAGGAACTGCATTCGCAACTAACACGCGAGTACATGATTGTACAGGACCTATAAAAAAACCTAGACAGGCTCCAGCTACCCAAAATATTGTTAAAGACGAGGTAAGTAATGCAGCCAAACTACTTAATATTAGAGCCATCAGTGCAATTTTAAGTGTGATATAAGAACCTAAGAAATCGTCGCTGTAACCACCCAAGATGGCACCTATACCTGAGGTCAAATTTAACAGTATACCAAAAACAATGAGGTTTTGTGATATTGGACCACCTATTGAAAAACCAAAGACTGTGCCTGCGTAAATTCCTCCCATTGCGAAAACCACCACTAAAGCATCAGCGTAGAACATACGTGCGATCAAAAAACGTAGTAAGCCCGGTATCTCATTTACCGCCCTCAATCCAGAGACAAACGTTTCTTTAAAGCTAGTTCCCTCCGCTTTTTCAGGCTCTGGACAATAAATGAAAAGAGGTATTGAGAAGATGAGCAACCAAAGTGAAACAAAAGGCATCGTTATTCGGATGTTTGTCGCATTATCCTTGCTTATACCAAACAGAGGTTCACTTAACCCAAACATATCGGGCGCAACAATAGGGAGGGCCAAAAACAGTGCAACTAGTCCACTAATATAGCCTATGCCGAACGCCCAACCAGAGACCCGTCCCATTCCTTCCTTGTCTGCAACGGATGGTAGCATTGCATTGTAAAAAGTGTAAACCCCATCGTTGGTAATAATCGCAAAATAAGATAAAACTAAGGTAAGCACTATCATCCAATTCTGTGCTTCAGTCGTTAAATCAGAGGTGGGCAAAACAAACCAAAGGCATGACGTCGCAACAGCAGAAATTATAGTCATAAAGAACAACCATCTTTTTCTGTTCCCTCTTCTATCAGCGTCTGCGCCAGCGAGTGGTGAGCCAATAGCGATTGTTATTGAGCAGGCCGCAATCATCCAACTCCACCAAACGTTACCCAATATTTCGTTTGGCGCAACCGCTTGCACAAAGAAAATAGAAAATATAAAAGTGGTATGAAGAGTTGGTAACGGAGAGATAGCCCAATCATACAGCACATAGGAAAAAGCTGGCATTCTTTTTTTCATGATATACTTCCCCTCTGACCGGAACTCTTTTTGATAAATACGTAGTTTAATAGCATTATTGTTTACTTTCAGAAAGGGTAAAGTCAATTTTATTGAAATATAAAATTGGCTTTTACTTCAATCTTACCATGATATTATAGATCACATGTTGTAAGACACATTTTTAATAACAGTAATTTAAATCTCTAGGAGACATTTCACTAATGGTAGAGAATCAAAAGGTAATTATAACCGCTGGAGCATCAGGGATTGGGTTAGAAACTCTTAAACTTTTTTTAAGTGCAGGAGCAAAAGTAGCCATCTGCGATATTGACCACTCAGCTCTTGACACTGTACAAAAACAATTTCCAGGGGTTTTTATAAATCACTGTGATGTTTCCGATGCTATACAATCAGAAAATTTTATTAGAAATGCAGCTACCTTCTTAGGGGGGATCGATACTTTAGTAAATAATGCAGGCATTGGTGGTCCAACCGCCAGAATACAAGACATAACTTCTGCCGATTGGAACAATTGCTTGTCAGTTTGCTTAAGTGGTCAGTTCCACTGCGCCAAGCCAAGCATCGAAGATCTCAAGCTTAGCTCAAACGCATCAATCATTAACATTTCTTCATCCGCCGGCCGCATGGGATTTGCCATGCGGACCCCATACGCTGCGGCTAAATGGGGTGTAATCGGGCTCACTAAATCTTTAGCCATAGAATTAGGGGAATATAATATACGGGTCAATGCAGTACTGCCTGGAGTAGTATCAGGGACCAGACAAGAGAAAGTTTTAAAAGAAAAAGCGAAATCAAAAAAAATTACATATGAGGAGATGCAGGAGCAGGCGCTTTCATACTCATCAATAAAAAAATACGTTTCAGCGGCTGATATTGCTAATCAAATATTATTTCTTGCGAGCGAAAGTGGCAAAATGATTTCAGGCCAAGCAATCTCCGTTTGCGGTGATCTAAAGATGCTTTCTTAACAGATACTAAATTTAATCAAGAGGTCGTTATGTCCAAAAAAGTTATTATAAGTTGTGCTATAACCGGAGCAATCCATACGCCTACAATGTCCAAATTTTTACCAATTTCAGCTGAAGAAATTGCTAAACAGGCTATTGACGCTGCGAAAGCTGGAGCTGCAATTATCCACCTTCATGCAAGGTCTCCTACTACAGGTCAGCCCGACCAAAGCCCTGAAGCTTTCAAAAAATTTCTACCTATAATTCATGAGCAATGTGACGCAGTAATTAACATAACAACTGGTGGGAGTCCTTACATGAAGGTAGAGGAAAGAGTGTTGCCGACTCTAACTTTCAAACCCGAATTAGCCTCCCTAAACATGGGATCTATGAATTTTGGTCTCTATCCACTATTAAACAAATATAACAACTTCAAGCACGAATGGGAAAGAACTCATTTAGAAGGTTCAAAAGACCTAGTGTTTAAAAACACTTTCCAAGATATTGAATATATTTTACAGAAATGCAAAGAGAACGGAACTCGGTTCGAATTTGAGTGCTATGACACATCACATCTTTACAACCTGTCTCATTTCGTCGATCGGAAAATGATAAAACCACCATTCTTTATTCAAACAGTCTTTGGCCTACTGGGGGGTATAGGAACCCATGAAGATGACGTGCATCACATGAGAAGAACAGCAGATCGACTTTTCGGCGATCATTATCAGTGGTCTGTCCTTGGCGCAGGAGCCAATCAGATGCGGGTCGGAAAGATTTCTCTTTCTTTAGGAGGCAATGTGCGCGTTGGTCTCGAAGACAGCATATGGGCTGGAAGGGGCGTGCGCGCTAAAGACAACGCTACTCAGGTTGCTCAGATAAAGAATATAATTAATGAAATGGGTTTGATAGCTGCCTCTCCTGATGAAGCCCGTAAAGTTCTTGAATTAAAAGGGAAAAATAATACATCATTTGGTGAGTTGTAACTGTGTCGGTTCTTCTTTATCGTAGACCGGAATATTTTAACTGTTAGGATACAAAAAATGACCCTTTACTCAGATACTTCCACATGGATTTCAGATGAGCATAAACTTTTTACTGATAGCGTTAGCAAATTTTACGCGAGTGAAATGATACCAAATATAGAAAACTGGAACGAAGCTGGAATTGTCGAACGAAAGTTCTGGCACAAAGCAGGTGATGCAGGAGTAATGGCAGGGTCAGTGCCAGAAGAATTTGGCGGAGCCGGTGGAGATATCGGTTTTGACTCGATAGCTCTTTATGAACAAGCTAAGACTGGTGATGGTAGTTGGGGTTATGGTATACAATCTATCGTAATTCACTATTTAATTGCTTATGGAAATCAGGAGCAAAAAGCTAGATGGTTACCAAAACTCGTGTCTGGCGAAAAGGTGGGTGCCCTAGCAATGACTGAACCGAGTGCTGGTTCTGACGTTCAGTCAATTAGAACCACTGCTGTAAAAGATGGTAACCATTATTCTATTAATGGTTCTAAGATTTTCATTACGAACGGGCAATCAGCCGATTTGATTATTTTAACTAGTAAAACCGACAAAGAAGCAGGCGCAAAGGGTGTATCTTTAATTTTGGTAGATACTGAGGATTTGTCAGGGTTCAAAAGAGGAAAGAATTTAAAAAAATTAGGTTTAAAAGGCAATGACACCTCTGAATTATTCTTTGAGGACGTAAGAGTTCCGATGACAAACCTCTTGGGCCCAGAAGAAGGACAGGGGTTCTATCAATTAATGAGGCAACTCCCGTGGGAACGGCTGCTAATTGGTATTACCGCTCTTGGCTCTATCGACTATGCACTCGACGAAACCCTAAAATATGTGCAGCAACGAAACGCATTTGGTAAACGAATAATGGATTTCCAAAATACGCGCTTCAAGCTAGCAGAGGTCAAAACAAAGGCAGAAGTTTTGAGAGCATTTGTGAATGATTGTATTTGCAAGCTTCAAACTAACAGCTTGGATGCGGCGACAGCATCAATGGCGAAGTGGTGGGGAAGTCAAATTCAAAACGAAGTAATGGACGAATGTCTCCAACTTCACGGTGGCTATGGTTTTATGATGGAGTATCCAATTGCACGAATGTATGCTGATGCAAGAGTACAATCGATTTACGGGGGAACGAACGAAATAATGAAAGAGTTAATCGCCCGTTCCATCGATAAGGAGTAAACAGTATTTAATCGTGCCAGTTACATCCAAAAAAAACAATAGTGAAAAAATAGCCATAAAAAGTGCTGCGACCATGATAGCGAATGATCAAGCATTTAAATACTTAGGGGCGCAATTAGAGTTAATAAAGCCTGACAAAGCTAAAATTAGTTTAAAAATAAAAGAAAGGCACTTAAATGGACATGGGTTCTGTCATGGGGGGGTTATCTTTACATTGGCAGACGCAACTTTTGGGCTAGCCTGCAATAGCTCAAATCTAAAATCTGTTGCTCAGTATTGTACTATAACCTACATAGCCCCAATCAGGAAAGAAGAGCTTTTACTTGCAGAGGCAACAGTCATAAAGACATTTGGAAGATCCGCGATTTATGATGTTACAATCTCCAATCAATTCAAAGACATTGTGGCCGTATTTAGAGGCCATTCAAAGCAAGTTGGAGGAAAAATTTTTTAGGCAACTAGGGCATATTCTCAAACTATTGCGAGCATTCTTTTATTAGTTTTATTTCCACTGCTGGCCTCCGTCAAAATCTAAAACTGTACCAGAAAGATAACTAGCTTTACCTGACGAAAGAAGAACGACCATATTTGCCACCTCTGATGGATCGGTTATACGTCCAAAGGGCATACTGGCCTCGTCCACAATTTTCGTCCAGTTTGACTCATCACCATAAGTAGCACGAGCCTTCGTACGCAAGAGGCTCTCCATTCTGTCAGTTAAGGTTAAAGCCGGATTTATACCAAAAACTCTTACGTTATAACTCGAAGTCTCATAACCTAAAGCGTTTGTGAAAGCTATCAGAGCTGAATTTCCAGCTGCACCACAAATATAGTCAGACCTAAATGCTCGTCCTCCCATTCCTATAATATTTACGATTGTACCAGCTTTCATTTTTTTCATGTTTTTTAAATATAACTGACACAAATGGATATATCCGAAAACCTTAAGGTCCCAACTCGACTTCCAGTCTTTGAGTTTTAAACTAAACAATCCACCCCCAGGTATGGCTCCTGCATTGTTTATTAAAATATCAACTGAGGGCAGAACTTTAAACAGTTTTTTTCTCTCGCTTGACTTCGAAAGATCTGCAACAAAATGTTTCGGCGTTCGTTTTGTTAACAGCTTCAGACTGGTCACTGCAGCCTTGAGATTAGTATCGTTTCGAGCAACGATCGAAACCTTTGCTCCTTCTCTCAAAAAGGCCTCCGCAGTCGCTAACCCAATTCCCTTAGAACCACCTGTAATTAGCACGTTTTTATTTTTTAATTTTAAATTCAACCGATAAGTCTCTATAGCTACAGCATACCTAGACATAGACAATCAAATGATTTTCCAATCGTAAAAACTATTACAAACTATTCGTCAGGCAGGAGAGTACCAGGTTTTTTTTTTTTTGCAAATACCTCTGCAAGACTCCCCAAAATAGGCTTAAAGTTTAACAAGCCCTTTTTTAGTTGGGATATTTTTACACAATATAGAAATCTTTATGGTATTTGTCATGTAAGGCAGCTGCATGCATCATCGCAGCCGGATTTGCTTGAACCGCAGCTTGACTCAACAAACCGAGAACAGCTTGCTCTTTAGACAAACCTAACGCCACTAAATCTGACACTGCTACTGAAAACACTTCTACTATTAATTCTGATGGATTTTGATTGGTTTGCATTGATCCCTCCCGTTAGCGCTTAAACCTTCCTGCAAAAAAGAGACCAAAATAAAAGAAAAAGAAAAAAAATATGTGTATTTATTAAATTTTTTGATGAGCTTTTAATTTCAAAAAACGTATAATGTTGTTTAACGTAATTCAGCCTGTATAAGCGTTAAGAATTAAACGAATAAGTTATAGAAAGCTATTGCAGATAATGTTATTTTATATACACAATTATGTTGCTTTGGATAGACAAACAAGTGACCAAAACAATGTTAAAATGTTGTAAATACCAGTGTTTGATTAAAGGAACCATTCATGTCGCCAAGTAATAAAGTGGAGTTTAATGTATCACCCAAAGTCTCCGATGAAGTGAGGAAAACAACCTGCTACATGTGTGCTTGCAGGTGCGGTATTGATGTGCATCTTGAGAACGGGAAGGTGAAGTACATAGAAGGGAATAAGGATCACCCTGTTAATAAAGGCGTGCTATGTGCCAAAGGTTCTGCAGGAATAATGCAGCATTATTCACCGGCTCGACTGAAAAAACCACTGAAAAGGGTTGGCCCACGTGGGAAAGGCGAGTTTAAGGAGATCAGTTGGAAAGAAGCGCTAGATATCGCCAAGAACATTTTAGAGCCCATACGAAGAGATTGTCCCGAAAAACTTGCTTTTTTTACTGGGAGAGATCAGTCACAATCGTTTACTGGTTGGTGGGCCCAACAATTTGGCACCCCGAATTACGCAGCTCATGGAGGATTTTGTTCAGTAAATATGGCTGCCGCTGGCATATACACGATAGGTGGTGCGTTTTGGGAGTTTGGAAGCCCTGACTGGGAAAGGACAAAGCTCTTCATGATTTTTGGGGTTGCCGAGGATCACGACAGCAATCCAATAAAGATGGGATTAGGAAAATTAAAAAGTCGTGGCGTAAAAATAATCGGTGTTAATCCGGTGCGGACAGGCTACAATGCAATTGCGGACGAATGGGTTGGAATTACTCCGGGGACTGACGGTTTATTTATACTATCAATAATCCATACATTGCTGAAATCAGGGAGAGTAGACCTCGAATACCTAACAAGATATACAAATGCAGGCTTTCTGATTAATGGCGAACAAGGTACCAAAAATTCTGGTTTGTTTTTAAGAGATAAAAATGGTGTTCCAACTGTCATTGACCAAAAATCTGGCAAAATTGTTCCATTTGATAAAAAAGGGATTACGCCTCGAATAACGGGAGAGAAGAAGGAGGGGGGAATTATTCATAGGAGTGTTTTTCAGCTCATGGCAGAAAAATATCTTTCCGATGAATACGCTCCTGAAAAAGTTGAAAATATAATTGGTATTGATGCCAAGAGAATAAAAAAGATTGCTAAAGAAATAGCTAATGCTGCATTCGAAACCGAGGTTGTAGTAGAGCAGCCATGGACTGATTGGAAAGGTGAGCAGCACGAAAAAATGATTGGCCGACCAGTCAGCTTTCACGCCATGAGAGGCATTTCTGCTCACTCTAACGGGTTTCAAACCTGCCGAAGTCTTCATCTTCTACAAATATTGATTGGTAGTATTGACGTCCCAGGTGGGTTTCGATTTAAGCCACCCTACCCAAAGCCGGCGACGGCCCATCCAAAACCACATTTTTCTGTGACCCCAGGAAGCCCCCTAGATGGGCCTCATTTAGGTTTTATTAATGGTCCCGAGGATCTAGCCTTAACAGAGGAGGGAACACCAATAAGAATCGATAAAGCGTTCACTTGGGAGAACCCAATGTCAGCGCATGGCTTAATGCATATGGTAATATCTAATGCTCACGCAGGCGATCCATACAAAATCGACACGCTTTTTATGTATATGGCTAATATGGCCTGGAACTCCTCGATGAACACAAAATCAGTTATGAATATGTTGACTGATAAAGACTCTAAAGGCGACTATATTATACCCAACATAATATATTCAGATAGCTACTCTTCAGAGATGGTTGCTTTCTCTGATCTAGTTCTTCCAGACACCACGTATCTAGAGAGATATGACTGCATCTCGCTTTTGGACCGACCCATATGTGAACCTAACAGCGTGGCTGATTCTATCAGATGGCCAGTCGTAAGTGCTGATAGAGATGTAAAAGGGTTTCAATCAGTGCTATTACAGTTGGGCATTTTGTTAGAACTACCTGGAATGGTTGATAAAAATAATCAAGCAATTTATAGCGATTATGCCGACTATATCCAAAAGCACGAACGTCGACCAGGAGTTGGACCATTAGCCGGATTCAGAGGAAAAGATGGGAAAGGAAAAGGACGAGGGTCTCCCAATTCAAAACAAATCGAAAGCTACATTGCGAATGGCGGATTTTGGGCAGAAGAAGTTCCAGAAGATGCCTTGTATTTTAAACCTTGGAATAAAAAATATCAAAAATGGGCTGTCGAAAAGGGTTTTTTTGATAAAGAACAACCATACCTTATGCAGATTTATCTTGAACCACTGAGAAAATTTCAGCTAGCTGCAGAGGGGTTTGGTACTTTGCAGCCACCCGAGCATTTAAGACACCAAATCAAATCTTCTATGGATCCATTGCCGACCTGGTGGTCAGTAGAATCATCTGACAGTATAACCAAAAAAAAGTTTCCTTTGCATGCAATTACTCAACGACCAGCGGCAATGTATCATAGTTGGGGTTCACAGAATGCTTGGTTGCGACAGATTCATGGTTCCAATCCACTATTTGTTCCTACAAAAATATGGCACGAACAAGAGTTTAGAAAAGGTGACTGGGCATACCTAATATCTGAGCACGGTCGAATAAAGGTCCCAGTCGTATTAATGAACTCTCTTAATGAGAAAACTGTTTGGACGTGGAATGCTATAGGTAAAAGACCTGGTGCCTGGGCTTTAAATGAGAATGCTCCGGAAGCAAAAAAAGCTTTTATCCTTAATCATTTGATTAGCGAGCTTTTGCCCGAGAGAGGTGATGGCTTGAGATGGTCCAATTCTGATCCTATAACTGGTCAAGCTGCTTGGTATGATCTTTGTGTTCGAATAGAGAAAGCACCGAAAGCCGATGAAATCAGTCAACCACAAACGGAAACCCAAAAATCGCCAGTACCTGGTGTAGAAGGCGATATAAAATATGGACATGATTTTTAATGACATCGTTACCAGATAAAACTCAAAAAAAGTTAGGCCTTGCTATCGATTTAGATATATGTGTCGGCTGTCATGCTTGTGTTACAAGTTGTAAGGAGTGGAACACGTCAAATTATGGCGCACCTTTGTCCGATATCGACGCATATGGTTCAAACCCGATTGGAACATTTCTGAACAGAGTGCATAGCTATGAGGTAGAACTTGAGAACAGTGAAAGTATGGTAGTGCATTTCCCAAAGTCGTGTTTACACTGTGATGACGCACCCTGCGTAACAGTTTGCCCGACCGGCGCAAGTTATAAAAGGGTAGAGGATGGAATAGTTCTTGTTAATGAGGACGCATGCATTGGATGTGGGTTATGCGCATGGGCCTGCCCTTACGGCGCAAGAGAAATGGATGCAGCTGCCGGAGTAATGAAAAAGTGTACGCTTTGTATAGATAGAATTTATAATGAGAACATTGCTATTGAAGATCGGCAGCCAGCTTGTGTAAGAGCTTGCCCAACCAATGCTAGGTTTTTTGGTGATTTTTCTGATCCCGAATCTGAAGTATCAAAGCTTAGTGCAAGTCGTGGGGCTAGCGACTTGATGCCCGAGCAAGGAACAAAGCCTATAAATAAGTATCTTCCACCTAGAAAAAAAACTAGCTGCATTAATGATCAACTACCTGATGTTCTCAATGCGATAAAACCGGGGGTACCGTCCAATCTCACGGGATTTTTAAGTTGGGTAGACAAAACACTGGATAAAATAAAATGAATCCAGCATTTTCAATTATCATTTTTACTGTTTTATCCGGTTATGGCTTTGGCACATTATTTTGGCTAGGACTTGGATTCTACCCAGACTCAGTTGTGGCATTCCGAATAATCAGTATTGCTGCATTTATAATTACTATGGCGGGACTGATTTCTTCCACTTTCCATTTGGGCAACCCACAAAGGGCGTTTCTTGCCTTTACGCAGTGGAGGAGTAGTTGGCTTAGTAGAGAGGCAATATTAGCTTTAGCAAGCTTATTAATAAGTTTTGTGTACCTAAGTTTTCTCAGTTTCTTTGATAAAAAATTTAGTATTCTTGGGGAGCTGACAGCCATATTGTGCTTGTTAACAATATTTTCAACGGCAATGATTTATGCCCAAATGAAAACTGTCCCGCGCTGGAACATGAGAATCACTCCTATTTTGTTCATACTATATGGCTTAGTTGGAAGTTCGATTATACTTATGAATTACCTGCTGTCCGGTACACTATTTATTCTTTTAGGGTTTGTGCAGGTAATTTCGTGGCTTACTGGAGACGGTCAATTTGAGAAGGCAAGCCACATAGGAACTGCTACACAATTATCCAAAAGCAAAAATAAAGTTAGGATGCTAGAACCACCACATACAGGTTCGAATTACCTTCTGAAGGAAATGGTCTACGTTGTTGCTCGGAAGCATATCTTTAAGCTACGCTGGCTATCACTAATATTTTCTTCTGCTTTGCCCAGTTTGATTTTATTGACCAGTTTACTTCTTGTAGACGAAAGTTTCCTGCTACTATTAATTGTTGGACTTTTTAATTTTTTTGGTACCTTCATAGCAAGATGGCTTTTTTTTTCTGAAGCTGAGCACGTAGTCGGCCTATATTATGACCGAGTTTAAACAATCTCTTATACTTAACTTTTTATTCAAGATGTAATTTTCTTTAGTGCCATGAGGTAACCCTCAGGGCCATGGCCTGCTATAACATTATCGGCTCTTATACTAGTATATGAGTGATGCCGAAATTTCTCGCGCTGGTAAATATCACTCAGATGGACCTCAATTACAATGCCTTCAAATGCGTTTAGTGCATCAAGGATGGCAATAGACGTATGCGAATATGCCGCAGGGTTAATTATTATCGCCTTCGCATCAGATCTAGCTTGCTGAATCCAATCTATTAATTCATGCTCAGCATTGCTTTGCTTGAAGACAATCTGAAGATTATTCTTTTTTGCGAAAACCAAGCATTTATCTTCTATATCAGAAAGTGTTTCGGTCCCATAAATTTCAGGTTGTCTTTTCCCCAACAGATTAAGGTTAGGACCATTTAATATGTATACTCTTGTAGTCATATTTGTTATTTCACTTTTTGCCTAACCATTTGAGGAGCACCCTATCTTATTTTCTAAGCAACTCAACCTTTAAGAGAAGTATTAGCGCATTTTCCCAAACACATTAATTTGGGCGAAATTTTACCATAAGACTTTAAAAAGACAAAAAAGTATAATATTGGTGCCGTATGAGAAGCAATTCAAAATCTACGCGTCCGGATATTTCTCGTCCCGTGATACCAAACAAGAGTCCGACAAATGATACTCCTCAAATCGGGATGATCAGCCTTGGATGTCCAAAAGCTTTGGTTGATAGTGAGCAGCTTCTAAGCAAACTAAAAAATAAAGGATATCAAATCACAAGCGAGATAGGTGATGCAAACGCCGTTATTATAAATACCTGTGGTTTCCTCGACAGTGCAAAAATTGAAAGTCTAGATAATATTGGAAAAGCGATAAAAGAGAATGGAAAAGTGATCGTTACTGGTTGCTTAGGAGCTAGACCAAAAGAAATCATCGCTAAATATCCCTCTGTAACAAGCATCTCAGGGCCGCAACAGTTTGAGAAAGTAATGGAGGCTGTTCACAAAATTGCACCCATAGTAGACGATAAATTTTTGAGTCTAGTACCGAAGGGAAAGTATACATTAACACCACCACATTATAGCTATCTAAAGATCTCGGAGGGATGCAACCACAAGTGTGGATTTTGTATAATTCCATCTATGCGCGGCAAACTCTCATCGCGATCTAGCGATGATATAATAGAAGAAGCACAAGCCCTCTGCGACGCTGGAGTAAAAGAATTATTGATTATTTCCCAAGATACTTCTGCATATGGATTTGATTACAAAAAAAAAGCGACTCG
>MDSW01166040.1_pt1 | contig 19958 bp, 8 predicted proteins | sample 811171 | NCBI WGS metagenome assembly MDSW01 (sample SAMN05326641, study PRJNA326480) | marine metagenome | isolation source: seawater | place: Atlantic Ocean: North West | collected 2012 | reverse complement strand
GGTGGGCGACCGCGCCGCGCTCGGGGCGCTCTCCGGCCTCGGCGGGGAGGACGCGGCGGGCCCCGCGTGCCCGAGCGCGCGCGCGAGCCCGCCCGCGCGCGTGCCGAAAACCCCGCCCGCCGACGCCGCGTCCGAAAAAATCCGAAACGCCTCGGAGGAGGACGGCGCCGCCGCGCCGCTCGCGGGCCGCGCGCCGGACGCGAGCCGAGCTGCGCGCATCGCCTCCGCGGTCGCGCGCTCGCCGCGCGGGCCCCTGGGCGGCGCCGCGGTGACGTACTCCGCCAAAACCTCGTCCTCGCCGTCCATCCCCTCCTCCACCTCCTCCACCTCCTCAGGCGCGGCGACGCCCCCGCCCCCGCGCGAAATAAAATCGCCGTTTTGCGCGCGCGGGGGGAATCCTACTCCCACTCCCGATCGTCGCGCGCCGCTCCGCCGGGGGCCCCGCGCCCCGGGACCCTCCGGGAATAAACCGCCGCGCCGCTCGGCCCTCCCCGCGTCGTCCTCCGACCGCGCGCTGTCGTCCGTGGGGTCCGAGAGCTCCAGCTCCAGCTCCAGCTCCAGCTCGTCGAGGTCTTCCGGCGGCTCGCCGCGCGGGACTCCGAGCCCCCGCGCCGCGCGCCTGAGCCGCCGCGACTGGCGCGCGTGCTTCCCCAACAGAGCGTCGTACCGCGCCCGCGCGCGCTGGAGCTCCGCCCACATCTCGCGCGTCAGCGCGTCGGAGGACTCGCCGTTCGCCGCCGCGTGCGGGTCCGGTCCCGGTCCGCGCGCGTCGGAAGGGAGAGGCCGCGGGGGAGGAGAGACGGCGGCGTTCGCCGTCGCGGCTCGGAAAGAGGCGTCCTCCTCCTCGCCGATGGAGGGCAGCGCGCGGCGCTCGACGCTCCCCTCGGCGAGCGCGGCGATTTCCGCCTCGGCCTCTTCCGCTCGCCGCGCCAGGTCGCGGTTGGCGTCGCGCGTCGCTCGGAGCTCCTCGTTCGCGCGCGCTTTCCACGCGCGCATCTCGCCGAGCTCCGCGCGAACGGCGTCGAGCTCGTCCAGCGCGAACGCCGCCGACTCCCGGAGCTGGTTCGCGACGAAAATCTGCTCGTCCGGCCCGGGAGGTTCGAGGGACGCCGCGTGCACGGCGCGTGCGTCGTTCGGCGACGCGGCCGATGGTGGAATCATCGCGGCGTCCGAGCTCCCGGACCTCGCGTCGGCGAGCGCGTCGCGCAGCGTCGCGATTTCCGCGTCTCGCCTCGCGATCGTCTCGCGGACCCTCGCGACGTCCTCCGCCGCCTCCTCCGCCCCGCGCGTTCGCTCCTCCTCCGCGTGGCGCCTCGACTCGGCTTCGGTCGCGTCGAGGGCGCCGCGCGTCGCGTCTCTCGCCGCCGCGAGGGTTCGCGCGAGGACGCCGAGCGCGAGCGCCGCGGATTTGCGAATCGCGTCGTCGGTGGCGAGGCCCTCCTCGTCCGCGCGCTCGAGCTCGAGCCTGGACGCGTCCGCGCTCTCGGAGGCGCCGGCGAGCGCGTCCGTCGCGGCTCTGAGCCTGGACGCGACGGCGTCGCGGTGCGCCGCCAGCTTGACGCGCTCGTCGTCCAGCGCCGCTCTGAGCGCGGCGGAGGACGCGAGGACGCTCGCGGCGTCGGCGCGCTCCCGGCGGAGGAGGCGGAACCCCTCGCTGGAGGTGGCGAGCTTGGCCTCCAGAGACGCCACCTCCCGCTTCAGACGCGCGTTCACGTCGAGGAGCGTGCGCATCCCGCCCTCCGCGTCGTCGAGAAGGGCCCGCAGGGCCTCGCGCTCGCGCTCGGCGTCGCGAAGCGCGTCCGCGTGGTCCATCAGCGCGGCGCGCGTCGACGCGGGCGTCGAGGGCGGAGGCGCGGCGGACGGACCGCGAGTCGGCATCGGGGAGGAAGACGCGAGCACCGCCGACGTCGCCGGCGCCGCCGCGGGGGACGACGCGTCCGCGCGCGGAGGCCCCGACGGATCCGAAGGACCCGCGCGCGGGGCCGCCGGCGCCGGGGCCTTCTTCTTCCCGCCCTTGCGCGGCATCGCGCGCGTCGAGCGACTGCGCCCGCGAACCGTTGGCGAGCGCGGGAGAAGAGGAGACCCGTGAAAACGTCGATCCGCCGGTCGATCGCTCGTTTCATCGCTCCGCCTTCTCGCGTCCCTCGATGAAAGGCGACGCGAAAGGCGTCGACGACGCTTCGCGGTCGCGATCGGGTCGGGTCGGTTCCGTCTCGGAGCGACGATCAGATCATTATTGGCGCGCGGAAAAACGTGCGACCGGATCCTTCGTCTCTGTGCGTGATTTTTTCTCCGCCGCGCTGGGATTGGCTGCCGGCGGAGAATCCGCGGGAGGTGTCCGAGTAGGACTCGCGAAAGTGCGCTTTTTCTGCGCGAACGTCAACTCACTCTGTCATCTCACGCACGCGCCGCGCGCTCCGACGCACGCGAACGCGGGACGCGAGGGACGCGCACGAGCGCGTATCGGAGCACTCGAGCGCGCCTCGAACGAGAGCACCCGGCGCGCGGGCGCTTCGGGTCCGCGCGCGATCGACCGCGGCTCGAGGGGAGCGCGCGGTCGCGGACGGACGCTGCCGGGGTTCCTCCTGTGATGCGCGCGAGGGACCGCGACTCCCCGCCCGGTTCGAGCGGGGAGGGGAGCGTGGACGACGACGACAAGCGCGAGCCCGGGGAGGGGCGCTCGAAGGCCGCGGAGGAGACGAGGGACCGACCGGTGCGTCCTCGCGCGGTCGATCGCGACGCGCGACGCGAGGCGCCGAACCCGGACCGCCTCGCGAACGTTTCTCCCGCACGACGACGACGCGCCGGTTCGTCCCATTTTCCCCCGAACCCGACGCGCGCGCGCGCGCGCGAATGCCGCCGCGATCGACGCCGCGCGGACGCGCGACGCGCCGCGAACGCCGAGCGAGCGACGCGAAGCCGCGATCGCGACCGCGCCGAGGCGCCGAAAACCGCTCGCCCGGCGCCGAGACCGCGTCTTCCGAGCGCGCCCGGCGTCCGCTCGCCGCCCGCGCCTCGGGCGAACCCCGCGGTGGATTCGCGCGGCGAGGCGCTTTGGCTCAGATATTTTCCGCGCGATTCGCTTTTCGCTGAGCCGATGGCGAATCCGGACGGGACGAATCGCCCCCCGGCGGGTCTTTTTCCCCGCGATCGTGGCTGGCCCGCGCGTCGGACCGAATATTTTCTCGGCGTCGGCCGATCGTATGCGACCCGCGGGCGCGGCGTTTTCGTTTTCGCAGTCGCGCGGTCGGTCGTCGTCCCGCTCCGATCGATCCCCTCCCTTCGTTCGCTCACCCTCCTCACCCCCCCTTTCTCTCCGCGCGTATCGATCGACCAGATCCCGTCCTCTCGCGCCGGTTCGCTCGACGCGTCGGACGACGTCTCCGCCGACGACGCGGACGCGGGCGCGGAGGCCAAGGCATCCATCCCGTCGAACAAGGGACCCGCCGCGCGCGCAAACGCGTCCGAGTCGAAATCGAAATCGCGCGCCGCCGCGGCGCTCGAGCCCGAGCCCGGCCGCGCGAAGGGGCGCGCGAAGTTCCTTCGCCTCGACTGCGAGGAGCTCGCGCGGCTGAGCTCGTCGCAGACGTGGAGCGAGGAGGTGGTGGGGTGCCTGAACAACTACAGGCACGACCTGCGCCGCGGGGTGAACCCGTTTGAGGGGGCGTTCCCGCTGTGGCGCAACGAGCAGTTCCGCGCGGCGACGATGAGCGACGACCCGAACGAGCTCGAGCGGTTCGCCGCGGTGGAGCGCGCGGTGATGTCCGCGGCGGAGCGCGAGGAGACGATCGCGCTCAACGCGCGCGACGCCGCCCGGGGCGCGGCGATCGACGACGACGCCACCCGGGTCACGCTCGGATTGAGCGCGCCAGGTCCGGAGGAAGCCGGAGGACGCCTCCCGGAGGCGGTCGTCGCGGACGCCCCCGAAAAAGAATCGCGCGCGGCGGCGGAGCGGACCGAGGTCGTCGACCCGAACGCGCTCGCGACGGGCTTGGGCGAGGACGACGGCGAGGAGTGCGCCGTCGAGGGCGAGGTCGCGGTCGAGGAGGGTCTCCGCGAGCCGGAGGAGGAGGACGAGCGCGAGGAGGGGCGCGCCGGGAAACGAGACGAGTCGGCGAAGGGGGCGCGCGCGGCGGCAAGCGAGGAGACGCGCGCGCTCGACGGAGACGACGCGCCGACGACGGGGTTCGACCGCGGGGACGACGCCGCGGCGGGCCCGGTTCCGGGTCCGGGTCCGGGTCCGGGTCCCGCCGGGGGCGACGCGAAGGAGCCGTCCTCGGGGAGGTTCGCGTCGTCGGATCCGTTTCTCGTCGCCGTCGCGGGGGCGGCGGCGGCGCACAAGGGCGACCGTCGACCGCGCTCGTTGGCGCTGGGGCGGCGGTGGTACGACACGACGCAGTACCCCACGCCGGCGGGGGTGAAGCCCGCCGGGGGCGCGCGGAGCGAGCCGGACTCGGGCGGCGCGCGAATCGGACCCGCGGGTGGGGCCGATCCGGACTCGGCGCCTTCCAACTCGGGCGTGAACTCCGGCGGGACCTCGGCGGGGGGCGGGACCTCGGGGAACAGCGGCGGGGACGCCGGGAGCGGTGGGAACTCCGGGAGCGGGTCCGGCGACGCCACGACCGTCGCGCACTTCACGAGGCCGCCGAAGCTCATCCTGTACCCCGACGGGAGTACCCGGGAGGCGTCCGCGGAGCTCGCGGCGGCGCCGCCGATGCCCATCGCGCCGCCCCACCGCGCGGATCTACGCGACGCGGCGGGGGCGGGGTACGGCGGCGGCGGCGGCGGCGGCGGCGGCGGCGGGGGCCATCACCACGCGGGGTATTACTTCCCCCAGGCCACGCCGATGGGGACGTTTCCCCAGGCGACGTACGCGATGCCGCCGCCGCCGTTCGACCACGCGTCCGCGGCGGCGGCGGCGCGGTTCGCCGGCGCGGGCATCCCGTTCGCGCCCCTCCAGAGCTCCGCGGCGGCGGCGGCGGCGGCGGCGGCGGCGGCGCAACAGCACGCGGCGAGCCATCACGCGGCTATGGCGGCGGCGATGGCGGCGGGCGCGGGCGGGGGCGTGATGATGCCTCCGCCTCCGCACCCCCACGTGGCGCCGGGGTACCCCCCTCACCCGCACGTGATGCACGCGCTGATGCAGCAGGCGATGGCGATGGCGGGCGGGGACCCCGCGGCGGCGGCGCACATCGCGCGGTACTCGTTCGCGGCGGCGGCGCATCCGCGGCAGTCCGGGGCGCCTCCTCCGGGCTCGGTCGGGCTCGGTGGGGAGACGAAGCCCGCGGGTTCGGACGGGGACTCGGACGGCGCGGGCGCGGGCTCGGGCGGGTCCGCGGGCGGCGAGGGGAGCGGCGGGTCCGCGGGCGGGTCGGGGGGCTCCGGGAACACGAAAGGGTCTGGGAAATCGGCGAGGTCGGTCGGGACGTCGAAGGGGTCGGACGAGGATTTCACGGGCGTGGAGCGCACCGCCGCCGCCGCCGTCGCGGGGGGCGCTCCCTCGGAGACGCGCGCGGTCGGCTCCGCGCCGACGAAGGGGAGGCGGAGTAAACGCGGGGGCGGGAATCGCGCGAACGCGCAGGGCGCGAGCAAACGCGCCAAGCAGAAGATGGACGACGCCGCGGACTGCCTACAGCTCCTCAGCGAAGGCTTCGCGTGAGAGGGGGAAGACGAAAACGGCGGCGACGCGAGCGACCGTCGAGGAACCCGTCGAGCGACGAGGGGTACATCGACGTGTACAAACCTTCGTACTTTACTTGTATGCGCGGCGAAAGAGACGTCGTCGCGCCCGTGTATCATATTATGCATAGACTACGTCGCTTCGCACGCACGAACGCGGCGCGTCGCCTAGCCTCGTCACCCCCCTATCCCCCCACGATTGCACGCGCGAACGTCTTCTCAGAACGCGACTCTCGAGAAGGCGTTGTACAGCGGCATCGCCGTCAACGCGACGAAAACACCCACGATCGCGACGTTCGCGATCGCGTGATTCCCCACCAGCCGCCCCCGCGCGCCCCCGCGCGCCCCCGCCTCGCGGATATCGCCCCCGCCTCGCGCGCGCCACGCCTCCGGAGGGCCCGCGCTTCCGGGTCCGCCGCCGCCGCGCGCGGGGGCCGCTTTTTCTTTTTCGCCCTCCTCGTTCGCTCTCGCGTGCGCCTCCGCGACGTCCGGGAAGACCTTACGGAACGACGCGTTCTTCGCGTTGTGCGTCATCGACAGCGCCGCGAGCCGGCGCTTCTCCGCGTGCGAGGTGACGACGCTTCCCGTCGTCGCCGTGGTCTCGTTCATGAAGCTGTACAGCCCGGAGAGGATGGAGGAGACGCTCCACATGGGATTCCACGACTCCGGATGAAACGACGACATGGACAAACACAACCTCGTGTTCGGGGCGAATCTTCCGGACGGGGTGACCATCATGATGTCCGGCGGGCGGAACGGGTACTGCGAGGGGAAGACCACCTTGCCGTGATAGCGACCTCCGGCGTACGGGGAGTCCACCGCGCCATCGAGAAGGTAGTGCCACTCCAACATGTTGGACGGGTTCGGCCGCGCGATGATCCCGGGCACGGGATCCTTGTTGAGGAGCTTCAGCTCCTTCTGCAGGCGCTGGACGGCCATGCCGGGCGGGCCGACCGCGCGCGACGCGAGTGGTGAGAGGCGCGGGGGCGGGGGCTCGGGGAGAGGGGCGAATTGGTGCCGTGTCGCACCCCGCGGGCGCCCGCACACGCGGGTGATGAGAACGACGCGTGCCTCGGAAAGTTCAAAACACAGCTGTGCCTCGCGTTCGCCACGCGCGAGCTGCCAGTCTCGCGCGACGCGCGGCGATGGCGCGACGCGCGTGACGCGCAAGGCACGCGTCGCCGCGCCGAGTCCGGGATCCCGCGTCGAAGTCGCCTCCTCTCGCGTACGTCGTCTCGGCTGGCCTCCAGACCCGCGGGGGGGATCTGCGCTCGCCCCCGCGTCGCGTTCCCCATGGGTCTCCCGCGGCGCTGGCTGTGCGTGTTCACGAAGGACGCGCACAAGAAGTACAACAAGCGCTTCGATGACGGCGTGCTGGACGTCGACGTCGACGACGGCCGGATCGCGCGCCTGTATAAGGCCGAGGACGAGAGACCCACCGGCGAGCACATCGCGCGGCGCGCCCTCACCGCGAGCGAGCTGGAGGCGTGGCTCCGGGGCGACGATCTGTCCGGGTTCGAAGGATTCGACGTCCAGGTCGACAGGGAGGTCGGCGGCGAGGCCGCCGGCGCGCCCGCCGCCGCCGCCGCCGCCTCCGCCGCGACCACCGCGCCCGCGGCGCGCCCCCATCCCGCCGCCCTCGCGGCGCGCAGACCGTACCGCGCCCCCGCGATGGTCGGCGGCGCGGCGTTTCGACCGCCTCAGAGGAAGCCCCCCGCGTCGGCGAGCGCCGCCGCGCGCCCCGCGTCGCGTCCTGCGGCGGACGCGCGCGACGCCGCGCCCAAGCGTCGACGCGTCGACGACGACAGCCACGACCTCGACGACGCGGGCGGCGGGGGCATCGGCGACGCGATGCTGGAGGCGGTGACGCGCGTCGCGGGCGGCGCGCGAGGGTTCGCGGACCTCTACGCCGAGGCGGCTCCTGAGGACCTCGGGACCGGCGCCTCCTCCTCCGCGGAGTACGCCAAGGCGAACGCCAAGGCGAACGCGAAGGCGCCGCTCGCGGCGCGGCCGAGCAAGTGGAAGGCGTACGACACGACCGCGAAGGTCGCGAAGCACCCGGGCGGCGCTCCCGAACCGCGCGCCGATCCCGCGGGCGGCGGGGATGAGGGCGGCTTGGCGGCGGCGCTTCGACGCGCGGGCGGCGGCGGGCTCGCCGCGCTTCGGCGCGCGGGCGGCGGCGGGCTCGACCCCGGCGGCGGTTTCTCGACCGCGGCGCCCGCGGCGGGTGACCCCGAGACCCGTCCGCGTCGACCGAAGCCCCCTTTCGCCGCGCGCGCGAACCCGCCCACCGGGGGACTCGCGGCGACGGCGGCTCCGGGTTCCTCGGAGCTCGCGCTCGCGTTCCCCGACGCCGAGGACGCGTCGCGTATTCTCGGGGTCGGCGGGCGCGAGCGCGGTTCCTCCGTCTCGGCGACGCGCGAAAATAAGACCACGCTCCCGAGCGCGTTCGAAACCGCCGCGGCGTACCGCGCGTTCTTCCGCGAGACGATCCGCGCGGACCTTCTCGCGAGGCTCGCGGAGACGCGCCTCGTTCTCGACCGCGTCGCGGGCGCGTCGCCCTCGCGCGCGGTTCCGTACGGTTCGAATAGTTCGGGCGGGAACGTTCGAACGCTCCCGGCTCACGGCGCGGCGGGCGTCGACGCGGAGGCGCGGCGGCTCGCCGCGGACCTCCGCGCGGCGAAGCCGGACCCCGCGGACTATTACGCGGACTGCCACCTTCGCCAGGATAAGGGAGGCGTCGATAAAGGGTTTTTCGGCCGCCCGAAGGCGAACGGCGCCGAGAACGAGGACGACGCCGGGGAGACGTCTTCGCCCGCGGCGCAGCCGCGCAAGTGGTGGCTTCACCTCAACGACCAGGCGGAGCGCCGGGGGTCGAGGGCGTACGCGCGCGGGGATCTTTGGGTCGCGGGGAACACCCCGAGGCTGCTCTCGAGTCGCGCGCTGGGCGAGGTCGGTGACCGGAACAAAGCGCCGTGGACGGCGGTGCTGCAGAGCCTGTGGCACGGCCCGGACAAGGACGGGAAGCTCGAGGTTCGCGTGTTGACCCCCTCGTCCGGGGCGGGCGTCTCGCGCGGCGCGGGTTCGCTTCCGAAGGCGGGGGAGCGGCGCAGGGTGTTCGCGATTCGCGTCGAGGGCAACGCCGCGAGCGCCGTCGCCGAGTTCGAGACGTTCGCGAACAAGACCGGGACGATGAAGGAGTCGGCGTTTCCGTTGCTCCGCCACATCCTCGGCGCGCCGGCCGAGTCTCCGGACGCCGACGAGGGGGCGGCGTCGCGGGCGGACGCGCGAGGTCTCGCGGCGAAGCACGGCCTCAACGAGGACCAGGCGACGGCGGTGGCGGGGGCGCTTCGCGCGGCGGCGGAGGCGGCGGAGGGGCGCGCGACGGAGGCGCTGACGGCGTGCCCCGTGCGGCTCGTGCACGGTCCGTTCGGCAGCGGGAAGACGCACGCGCTCGCGGCGTTCATCGTCGAGGCGGCGGAACGGCTCGAGGCGATGAAGTCTGACGCGCGGATCCTCGTCGCCGCGCACACGAACGTTGCGGTGGATCGGCTGTTATCCGCGCTCGCCGGGAAGAAATTCCATCAGTTCGTGCGCGTCGGGAGCTTGCGGAAGATCGACCGCGAGATTTTGCCGTTCGCGCTGCACGTCACCTCCGGCGGCGCGTCGAGGCGCGCCGGCGACCGCGACGACGAGGGACCCATCGTCGGCGAGAGCGGCAAAGCGCTGCGCGGGAAGGGCGCGGACCACGCGCGGGAGCTCCGCGCGATGCTTCGAGACGGGGGCGCGGAGATGTCCGCGGCGGAGCGCGCGGCGCTGACGCGCGAGTACGACGCCGCGCGCCGAGGCGAAGCCGACCGCCGCGCGCGGGCGCTTCGCACGATCCGCGTCGTCGGCGCGACGACGGCGTCGTGCGCGTCGGACGCGCTGGGCGGGTGCTCGTTCGCGATTGCGGTGCTCGACGAGTGTTCGCAGATGACGGAACCGTCGAGCGTCGTCGCGACGGCCAGGTTCGGCGTCCGCGCGCTCGTCGCCGTCGGCGACCCGCAGCAGCTTCCGCCCGTGCCGGAGCGGAAATCCGCGCGTCCGGAGGACCCGCTGGCGCGCGGCCTCTTCGCGCGCCTCGTCGACGCAGGGCACGCGCCCGCGCTCCTGCGCACGCAGTACCGACTCCACCCCGCGCTCGCGGCCGTGCCGAACGCGTGCTTCTACGGGAACAAGCTCGTCGACGGGTGCTCGGCGGAGGAGCGCGCCGCGCTCGTGACCGTCGGCGGGGGGGGCGCGGAGGAGAACGGCGTCGGCGCGGACGGCGCGACGACGACCGCGCGCGCGATTCCCATGCCGCCGCTGACGTGGATCGACGTCAAGTCCGGCGGCGAGGAGCGCGACGGGCGGTCGCGGTTATCGCGCAGGGAGGCGATCGTCGCCGCCGCCGCGGTGAGCCGCCTCGTCGAGCTCGGCGTCGCGCCGAGCGACGTCGGCGTCATAACGCTCTACCGCGCGCAGGCGGCGCGCGTCTCGAGGGAGCTCGCCGCGGCGAAGACGACGTCGCCGGGAAAAACGCACCCCCCCGGCGGCGACGTTCGCGTGAGCACGGTGGACGCGTTTCAGGGCCAGGAGAAGGAGGTCATCGTGCTGTCGCTGTGCGGGGACGGCGGCGGGGGGGGCGCGTTCACGTCGCGGGAGCGCGTGAACGTCGCCCTGACGCGCGCGAAGCGCCATCTGATCGTCCTGGGCGACTCGAGGCACTCGGCGGTGAGATCGCACGACGCGTGGGCAAAGTGCCTCGCCGCCGCGCGTCGCGCGCCCGGCGGGTTCGTCGACGCCGCGGCGACGCTCACGGACGGGCTCCTTCGCGCCAGGCTCGCCAAGTGGCGCTTGGTATCGCGGACTCGCGAAGATGAACCGACGACGCGAATAGACGACGAGGACGAGTCGGCCGCCGCCGCCGCCGACGGCGAGGTGGAGATCGTCGGCGAGCGGGAGGGGAATCCGCCGCGCGAGAGAGACGCCGCCGCCGCCGCCCTCGTCGCGACCCCCGCGGACCTCGCGTGGGAGGAGGAGGAGGCGGGGGACCTCGCGGCGAGAGAGGCGAAGCGCGTCGCCGGGCGGGAGGCGATGGCGAAGGCGCGGGAGCGCGCCGCGAGGACGTCCGCGGACGCGGTCGACCGCGAGTGGGAGACGGACGAGCGCGAGCGCGAAGCCGAGGACGAAGAGGAGGCGGACGAAAAGGACGCCGCCGGGGGACCCGCGTCTTCGTCGTTGGACCTCGACGCCGGGTCGGACCTCGACTCGTCGGACCTCGAATCGTCGGGATCCCTCCCGCCGCGCCTCCGCGCGCTCCGCTCGGCGTTGGCGGCGCCGGGCGTCGGCCTGGACCCCGAGGCGTACTGGCGCGCGTACGCCGACGTCACCCGCGGGTGCTTGTACCAGGACGCGGACGCGCGGGCGCGGTTCGAGCGCTCCGCCGTCGGCGCCGTCGCGGCGTCGGCGTTTCGCTTCGGCGACGCGCCGTGGGGCGACGCCGCGTGGAACGGGTTCGCGCTCCGGAGGGCGCTCCTGCGCGACCTGGTGCCCGCGATGAAGGCGCACGTGCACGCGACGCGCGGGCGGCGGTGGACGCGGCTCGGACGGCTCATCGCCGAGTTCGACGACGCGGAGACGCTCGCGGCGGACGTCGGCGGGTTCGGCGCGCACGTCGTCGGCGACGCCGAGACGCAGGAGGCGGACGAGGAGGGCGCGGACATTTTCGCGCGGCGAGAGGCGCCGAGCGACGACGAGGGGTTTCGTCCCGCGTCCCCGTGACGCGAAAGCGCGAGGACGCGCGGCGGCGGAGTGGAAGCGGACGACGAACGAGGGGAGGACGGACGGGGCGACGACGGCGTCCGAGGGACGACCAACGAAGGCGCGGCGCGATAACATGCGATTTTTTTTCCAGACGAAACGATTTTTTTTCACCACGCGCGAGAACGCGCCGCGGTCGCTACGGTCGGGCTAGCTAGCTAGAGGCTACGCGCGGTGTTGGCGTCAGACGTCCGGAATGCGCTGCGTCTGGGGCGGGTACGCCTGCGTCGCGCCCGGCGGCGAGGGGTACGCGCTCGCCGGCGCGGGGTAGGGGTTCCCCTGGTTCGCGTAGGGGTTCCCCGGCGCGGGTTGGCCCATCACGGGGTGGCCCATCACCGGCGGCATCACCGGCATCATGTGCTGGGGGTAGAACACGACCCCAGCCTGCTGCGCGAGGTACTGGCCCTGTACCCGCCGCGTGACCTCGACGTGCTCCTGGCACAGCGCGCACGGCATGCAGCACCAGTGGCAGACGAGGTCCGTGCACGGGTGCCCCTCGATGTCGTACGTCTCGCGAATCTCTTTTCTCACCTGGTGGGTGTAGCACGCGTGGATCTGCACCGCGCCGGGGGGAAGGCCCGAGACGAGCGCCTGGAGCGCGGCGTTCGCGGCGAAGAGCAGGCATGTGATCGCGCACGCCGTCTCGCCGCCGCCGTCGTACGAGCACGGGTCCGCGAGCGTGCCGGGGTTCCGCATCATCTTCGTGAGCGAGCCGACGACGCAACAGGGGAGGAACGTCGCGGCCGCGCACAGCGCGCAGTCCATCCCCGCGGGACAGCAGAGCTGCGTGTTCCACGTCTGCGTCCCGGGGCGGTGCATCCCGTGCGGACCGTAGTCCGTCGGGTGGACCCCGGGAGAGGAGCCGAAGTGGCCGGGCATGCCGCGGGGGGGCGGTGGGCGAGTGCGGTGTCCCGCCCGCGCTCGTCGACTTTTCGGGTTCAACAACGCACCGTGCACATTCCAGGGCAGCGTGACGAAATGCTGGCGCGGCGGAAGGAGCGAGCGCCCTGGACGATTTGGCTTCAAACCGGTCCTGTTTCGCGGTGGATGTTTCGGTGAACACCCCGGCGGTTGATCGCGACCCGGCCCGTTTCGAAACCGACGGCGGTTCGGACGATGGAAGGAAGATGCTGCCTTCTCGTGGCGACACGTCACCGTTCGCGGCAAAAAAGCACCACCCGCGCATGCCGCGTCCTGACGCGCACTCTTCGCCGCGCTCGCGCCTTCCCTCGCCGTTCGCGATGTTCGCCGCCGTCCCCGCGTCCTCCTCCGCGGCGCTCTCCGCGCGCTCGCGCGTCGCCCCCGGCGCGACCGCGCTCTCCGCCGCGGTCCCGCGCGCCGGCTTCCCCTCCGTCGCGAACCGGCGCCTCGGCCTCGTGACGAGGGCGGACGGCGGCTCCGGGATCAACCTGAGCGGCTTCCCGTACATCCTGGCCCGCAAGGCGGGCTTCGACACGTCCGAGGGCATCGCCGGGTTCACCCCGTTCGCGGAGCTCTTCATCGGCCGCACGGCGATGGGCGGCTTCGCCACCGGGCTCGCCCAGGAGCTCCTCACCGGAGACGGCATCCTCGCGCAGCTCGGGTGGAGGAACACCCCCGACCCCGCGCTCTTCGACTTCTTCATCGCCTTCCTCGCGAGCACCACCCTCGCGGGCGTCTTCGTCACCCTGCGCCAGATCCAGAGCGGCGAGATGAGCGTGCGCCAGTTCAAGCGGTACCAGGCCTTCCTCGGCCTCTCCCCGCGCGACGAGGCGGAGCGCGAGGCGGCGGCGCGAGAATCCCAGGCGCGCGAGCTCGACGGCGAGGCGCTCGCGACGGAGTTCGCCGCCGTCGCGCAGGCCGCGGCGGCCGCGGACCCGGCCATGACGTCGATGGACGACGAACCGGAAATGACGCCCAGGGAGGTGAACGACGCGGGGATGGAGTACATGAAAACCGTCGAGCTGAACAACGCGCGATGGGCCATGGTCGGATTCGCGACGGCGGTGGTCATGGAGGCGAAAACGGGGGGGGGGATCATCCCGCAGCTCATCATGTACGGGAAGATGAGCGGCGTGCTCGGCGCCGACAGCGGGTTCTGAGAGCGCCGTGCACATCCCCGGAAGCCGGCGCGCGTTCGGCACCCTCGATTCGGTCGCGCGGGACGCATGGCGCGCGGAAGAAGAGACTCGTCGTAGGTAGGGACTTTTAAACGAACGCGACTTTTTCCGATTCGGGGATATGCTTAAAATGGACGACCTTTCCGGTCGGTCCCGAAGCGCTCGTCACAGTCGCGTGTCGACGGGCGCGTCCCTCGCGCGCGCCTCGTTGTGGTGCCTGACCCCGCCCGGTCCTCGCCGCTCCTTCGCGTCCTCCTCCGCGGCCCTGGCCTTGACGCGCTGCAGCACCGCCTCCGCCTCGGCCCTCCGCGGCGACTGTTCGAACGCCGCCGCGAGCGATTTCACCGACGAGCCCCCGGGGCTCGCGCGCGCGGGCTCCCGCGGCGACGCGTCCGAGTCGTCCGCCGACGGCCCCGCCGCCCCCGGAGGCGAAGGCTGATGATGCGCCCCCCCTTCTCTCTTCGCGCCGCCCTTCGCCTCGGCCTTCGCGCCGCCCTTCGCCTTCGACACCTCCGCGGCGAGATCCGCGCCGCCGCGTCGCGGTCGCGATCCCGATCCCGATCCAAATCCCCCCTCCTCGTCCTCCGTCTCTCTTAGCAGCGTCGGTTCCCTCTCCCTCCTGACGCCGCCGGGTCTGGCGGCGACGGCCATCTCCTCGGGCGTCCTCCTCTCCCCCCCCACGCCGAGCTTCCCGAGCCTCCACTCCGCGTACTCGAGCCTCTCCCACAGGTGCGCCTTCTCCTTCGCGTCGTCCTCGACCCTCCGCTCGAGCCTCGCGGTTTTTTCCGCCCGGCGTTCCAGCAGCGCCTCCGCGGCGCGCGCCGCCTCCAGGAGGCTGGCGGCTTCGCCCTCGGCGGCGTCCGCGCGTTGGTCGGCGAGCCGCCAATCGCGCTCGACGCGTTCTCGCGACGCGACGAGCTTCGCGATCGCCTCCTCGGCGTCCCTCCTCGCGGTCTCGATCGCGTGCGCGGATTCCCGCTTCACGCGGTCCACCTCCTCCGTCGCCTTGGCGATGGCGTCCGCCGCGAGCTCTTCGAAGCGCCGCTTCTCCCGCGCCGCCGCCGCGTCGCGCTCGGCGCCGAGGCGCTCGACGTCCGCCGCGTGCCTCGCCTCCGCCGCCTCCAAACGCCGACGCGTCTCCGCGGCGTTGTTCCGCGCCGCCTGCTCCAGCGTGTCGCGCGCGCGCGCGAGGTCCTCCGCCTCCACAGCCTTCGCCTCGAGCCGCCGGCACCGCTCGCGCAGATCCTGCTCGCGCTCGGCGCAACGCAGACGCTCCTGCCGAACCGCGTCGTCGCGCTCGCGAAGCGCCGCCCGGCGACGCTCCTCCATCGCCGCCTCGTGCGAGTCGAGGTTCTCGCGCTCGCGCGTCTCCGCCTGGCGCGTCGCCGCGTCCACCGCGCGCTCGACCGCGTTCGCGCGGCCGCGCCGCGCCGCGTCCGCGTCCGCGCGGGCCGCCTCGAGCTCGCGGCGGAGCACGGAGAGCTCGTCGGCGGCCTCGCCGAGGTCAATCTGGAGCCGGCGGAACTCCGCGGGCTCGACCAAGAGCATGCGATCGCGGGAGTCCACGCCGACGACCACCTTAGCCGCGCCGCTCGGAAGAGAGGGAGGAACGGGAGGAGCGCTCGAAGCGTCGTCCAGAGCGGCGGCAGAAGCAGAAGCGCCCCCCGAGGGGTCCGCGGCGGCGGCGGAAGGGTCGTCCGACCCCGCGGAGGTCATACGTCCCCGCTCGCTCGCGGAGGGGTCGAGAGGAGTACGGACGGAGGGGTCGTCTCCCGTCGTCTCTTCGCCGACGCCTTCCGATCCGCCCGCCCTCCGATCCGCACCCTCGTCCTCCGCGTGGCGACCGTTCGCGCGCGCGCCTGTATCGGAACCTGCGCCCGATGATCCGGAGCCGGAACCGGGTTTACCGCCGCGATCGGAACCTCCCCCCGAGAGGGACGCGCGTCGAATCTCCTCCGCCCGCCGCGCGAGCGCGTCGGCGCGTTCTCTCGCCGCGGACATCAGCGCCCCCGCGGCGCTTCCCGCGAGCGCGGCGACGATCACCGCCGGCGAGCTCCCCGGCGGGACGTCGCACGCGCCCGCGACGGCATCCGCCGCCTCCCTCGCGCATCGCGCCGCGCCGCGCGCCGCGCTTCGCGCCCACGCGCCGAGCACGAGCGCGGCGGCGGCGACGCGCCCCGCGACCGCCTCGAGGTGCTCGAAGTCGAGCTCGAACTCGACGGCGGCGGCGACGGCGGCGAGCGACGCGACGAGGGAGACGAGCGCGACGAGACCCGAGGCGGAGAAGACGCGCGCGAGCGCCGACGCGGCGGCGACGGCGAGCGCGGCGACGAACGCCGGAAACGCCCACGCGGGGGGTTCCGGGTGCGCGCGTCCGTCGCGACTCCGGCGAGAGGCGGCGCGGCGACGGGACGAGGAGACGGCGAGGGACGGGGGAGAAGAGTGGACGAACGCGTCGTCCTCGGCTTCGGCTTCGGCGCCCGCCGATCGCGACTCGCGGCGCGACTCGCGGCGCGACTCGCGGCGCGTCGAGCGCGGCGCGGGCGGACTCGCGGCTCGTCGCGATTCCGACTCGCGGCGTCGCGCGCCGGACCGCTCGCGCTCGCGTCGTTCGCCATCCTCCGCCGGGGACGCTCTCCGGCGCGCGGATTTCGACGCCGACGGGCTCGCGGGCGTCCCGGCGGTATCCTCCGCGTCGTCCCCGGCGGGGTCCGCGGGGCTCCTTCGCGCCTCGCGCCGCGCTCGTCGACGCTCCTCGCGGAGCGCCGCGCGGATCTCCTCCTCGGGGGGGCACTCCTGGTGCCGGACCGCGCCCGTCCTTTTACTCCGGAGCCTCGGCACGTCCGCGCAATCCAACCCGCAGAGCTCGCAGCGCATGTCGTCGGCGACGTCCGAGAGCGCGCCGCCGAGATCCCGCGGCGAGCGCGGCGCGGCGGAACGCGCGCGCTCGAGCGAGCGGCGCTTCCCCTTGCCGCTCGACGACATCGCGCGCGAACCGCCGACGACGACGCCGGGGGGAAGTGAGGGCCCCGCGCGCCCAATCCGCCAACCCGAAACGATCGATTATTCGGGGTGTTTCCTGGCAGGGCCGCGTGTGCTGCGAGCGTCGGCGGGCGGGTCGAAATGCCGTCATCGTTGTCTCGCGGGCCTCCGCGCCCGCCTCATCTCTCGGACCTGCCGAATCGACGGACGCATCCTCCCTCGTCCCTCCGCTCGCACTTCCCGTCGCGCGCGGCGGGTCGTCGTCGCGGTCCGATGGGTTTCGCCCGCTCGTCGCCGCGCTTCGCGGCGTCCTCGCTCCGCCCGCGCCTGGTCCTCCTCGCGTCTCTTCTGGCGGTCGTCTCGAGCGCGCCGCCCGGCGCGTTCGCGATGCGCGACCCCCCCCGCGAGGTGGACGACTACCACTACATCTTCTCCGCGGACTGCAAGCCGTACATGGACTGGCAGAGCGTCGCACTGTACCGCAGCTGGATCGCCGCGGGCTCCCCCGGTCGGTTCACGCGCCTCCTGTCGTGCGATAACGAGCGGTACCCGCACAGGGACGCGGTCCCGACCCACCTCACGCCGACGTACGACCGGATCGATCCGCACGACACCTACGCCGCGTACAACCTCCCGGGCTCCATCCTCCACTGGTGCGTCCACAACGCCACGGACCGGCGCTGGGTCGTCAAGCTCGACGCGGACATGATCATCCGCAGGCCCCTCTCGGTTCGGAGCGGCCTCACCGCGCGCCCGGGCCTGGTCGCCGCGGGGTACTACGGCTACCTCGAGGGCGTCGACAACGAGATGGCGGGCATGTTCGTCGACGACGCGTCCAAGCGACGCCTCGCGCGCGTCGGGGGGTGGGAGATTTTCCACGCCGACGATTTGCGAAAAGCCGCGCCGCTGTGGTTCGAGTTCACGCAGAAGGTGCGCCAGGACCCGCGCGTGCACTGGCCGTTCAAGGGGACCGGCGACGCGTTCATCACCGAGGAGAACCCGCGGCCTTGGATCAGCGAGATGTACGGCTACGTCTTCGGCACCGCCGTCGCGGGATTGCGCCACAACGTCGTCCACGGCGCGCAGCTCTACGCGGGCATGGCGCCGTGGGACGACGAGAGCTTCGACCCGTTCCTGGTGCATTACGGACTGAACGTGGAGATCGACGCGTGGAGGTGGGACAAGCACGACGAGCTCAACGGGCACGCGCCGGGGTTGAGGGACAAGATCTCGTGCGAGCTCCCGTTCGCGCCGTTTCCGACGCCGCCGGCGAACGCGCTGGCGTCGCGAGGGGGCGCGACGGACGGCAAGGGGTTCCCGGGACGCCGGAGGGACGACGCCGTCGCGGAGAGGCGGAGGGTGGAGGTGGTGGTCGAGCTCATGCGCGCGATCAACCGGGGCGTGTTCGCGCACAGGCACGAACACTGCGGCGAGCCGTGGCCGCGGGGGTGGGAGCCGACGCCGAAGGAGGCGACGCCGACGAAGGACGAGGACGAAGGACCGACGAAGGACGCGGCGGCCTCTCTCGAGGAGACGAGAGGTTTTCATAGAGGCGCGGGTTCGGAGGAGGCCCGCGGGAAGAACGCGAGACTCGCCGGCGGAGGGGACCCGGGGCCGAGAAGAACGAGGGGGGACGCGGCGGGGAAGGAACCCGAGGAACTCACCAAAGAACCCACCGAGGAACCCACCGAGGAACCCACCGAGGAACCCACCGAGGAACCCGCCTCGGGCCGCGCCGCGTCGGACGATCGCATTCTTGATCCTCCGCGGCGGGTCACGGCGGCGCGGCGATTCGGGTTCCGCGGCGTCGGCGTCGGCGCGGGTCCCGCGCCGGCGGACGACGCGGATCCCGTGGCGGACGCGTGGATCGCGTTCGGGTTCGCGTGGGGGGTCATCCTCACGGGCGTCGCGCACGCGCTCTGCGGCGGGTCGACGAGGGGCGCGCGAGCCGGGCGCATGGTCCGGAGGCGGGTGGGGAAGGCGTGACTGACGACGACGTTTCGCGGAGAGGGAGGCGCGTCGACGCGAGTCGACGCTCGCGACGGGTTCGTTATTCGTCGGGGGTTCGGGTGATGTTTATTGTGAATGTAGTATGTACGATGGTATGGTTCGTGCGCGCGCGTCCGCTCGCGCGTCGGCGTCGGGCGGCGCTCACTGCAGCGAGTTGACGAACATGATGGAGAGGGCGGCGATGGTGATGAAGATGGGCACGGCGGAGACGCCGTATAAGACGAGGAACCCGAACGGGTTTCCGTCCATCTGCTCCTCCTCCTCCCCCCCGGCGGATCGCTGATCCCGCGCGGGCTGTCCCTTGATCCCCGCGGCCTGGTTCGCGATCTCGGCGTACCTCGACGGCCCCTGGCTCTTGGCGGGGCCCGCCGCGTCCTCCAGGCCCGGCCACTCTCGGAAATCCTCGAGGAGCTTCTCGACGGCGAGGAGATCGGTCGGCATCTCGCCCGCGTCAATCGCCTCGAGCGCCGCCACCTTCTCGTCCGCGCTGACGCCGCTCTCGTCCTCGATGCCGTAGCGCTCGCGGCGGTCCGCGAGGCGCGGGTCCTCGATCGCCAGCGTCAGCTTCACCTCGTTGAAGTTCATCTCGCGCTTGACGTACAGGAGCTTCAGGTAATCCTTGATCTCCGCCACCGCGGCCGCGATGGCGTCCGCGTCCGGGTTCGCGGGGGCCGCCGGCGCCGGCGCGGGCGCGGGCGCCGCGGGAGCGGCCGGGGGAGGGGGGGCGTCCGCGGCGTCCGCGCCCTCGGCGCGCCGGCGGAGCGAGACGCCGCGGCGCGGCGCGGCGTCCCGCGCCAGACGCGCGGGCGCGATCGTCGCGCGACGGGGGGCGGACGCGCCGCGAGAGGGACGCGACGCGGGAGCGCGCGCCGCGAGCGCGCGGGGGACGAGGAGCGGCATGGCGTCCGAACGAACGCGCGGGGACCGACGCGGAGTGCGGGGGTCACGCGGGCGCGCCGGCGCGAGTGAGGAGCCCCGGCGCGCGAGGGGAGGGAGGAGGATAATAGGGTCGCCGCGCACCGCCACCTGGCGAGCCGACGGCATCGGGGGTGAGCGCGCGGCGTGCCTCCGCGTTTTTCCAGCACGGCGGAGAAAACCGTTGATTGCCGCGCGTTCGTTCGCCCCGTCCACGGAAAGAAAGAAGGACGTCGTCGCCCCGTATCCCCCGTCATCAGCACCGCCCGCCCTCCGCACGCGCGACTCGGGAGGGCGAGATGAGCGTCAAGAGCCTCACCCTGCGCCGCGAGGTGACCAAGGCGATCGCCTGCCTCGAAGAATACACCGCGACCGCGAACGCGGACGGCGGTGCGTCGGGCGCTTCCGCGCTCTCCCACCCCTCCCTCC
>MDSW01105858.1_pt1 | contig 19964 bp, 18 predicted proteins | sample 811171 | NCBI WGS metagenome assembly MDSW01 (sample SAMN05326641, study PRJNA326480) | marine metagenome | isolation source: seawater | place: Atlantic Ocean: North West | collected 2012 | reverse complement strand
TTCGACCACCAGACTCAGCGAGATCTGGATCGAATGAACGCGAGAGATCGAGTTGTTCAAGGCCATCTTCAGCAGCTGAAAGGGTGGCGGATCGACGTGATCGATTGCCCTGCAGAGCAACGCGTGTGGAGTGGTCCAGGACCTCGTCATGCATCGCGTTGTCGATGAGCATCGGGAGTCGATCCAATTCCCCGGGACCACACATCAGATCCACCTGGGGCATCCGCTTCATGAGGCCGGAACCCTCTCGTTCGGCCATGCACCCCAGAACGCCGATGACAACCTGGCGGCCAGCCTGTTTCTCCAGACCGAGTTCACCCAGACGACTCCAGACCTTGTTTTCGGCCTGTTCACGAACGGAACAGGTGTTGAACAGCACCACCTGGGCGTTCTCTCTGGAGTCCGTGAAGTGATAGCCCAGCGCCTGCAGATGCCCGCGAACCAGCTCACTGTCCAGCTCGTTCATCTGGCAGCCGAAGGTCCGCAAGTACACGGACGGGCCGCGAGTGCCATTGTTGACGGTCAGTTCAATCATCCAATCAGGCATGGTATCGAACCCTGCCCGGGATTCGATGGAAGTTCTGATGGCTCTTTCGGTCTTCAGCTGAACCCGTCGAGACCAGCCCGCGTATCTCCGGAACCCGGAAACGGACCGATAAACCCGCTTGCTCAGCCTTTCAGTCGCCACCCCCGGTTGATTCTTCTGGACCTCGCCTGAAGTCTCAAACAAGCCACCCGAATGCCGCCGATACAAGACCGTCATGATCAAACGACCACTCTTGATGGCTTCCTTCACTGCCCTGCTCGCTCTGGGAGCCTGTGCACAGTCCCGGTCACTGGAGACTGCTCAGAAGACGCCGGCACTGACACCGGAAGCCACAACGATCTCCCTGGACCTCCCGAGCTCCAGCGTGAGCGTGTCCACCATGCCTGCTGTGGATTCAGGGATGCAACTGGCCATTGATCAATATTGAACGGTCAGGATTGGACGGGCTTTTCCAGTCAATTATGAGACTCGGCCGATGTTGCTGGCATGATTCGGCCAGGGCAGGCATTGTTGTTGATTGTCACCGGACTGCTCGTCCTGGGCATCGTCGCGGTTCATTCGGCCGGCCTGTCCGTCGGGGGTGAACGGGGCGCCTCCCTTCCCGGACTGCTGATCGATCGGACCACCCTTCTGGGTGCCATGGCATTGCTTGCGATGATCGTGGGCCTGCATACCCCGATCGATCGAATTCAACCGCCGCGAGGGCAGTGGATCCCGGCCGCCGCACTGCTCTGTGCAGTCGTGCTTCTGATTCTTGTGCAGATTCCAGGGATTGGCCGTGAGGTTCATGGCGCTCGCCGCTGGATCGACATCGGACCCGTCGGATTCCAACCAAGTGAAGTGGCCAAATGGTCACTGGTCCTGTTCCTGGCTTGGCAGATCGTGGCCAGGTCCGAACGACTTGGCGAGTTCAGGAAAGGATTTCTTCCAGGGGCCACGATCATCCTTCTGATCGGCATGCTCATCGGGATCGAAGATCTTGGAACAGCGGTGGTCATCGTCATCGTCGGAATGGCCATGCTGATCGCAGGTGGGTGCCGGCTGTCTCATGCCCTCATGCCCATTCCAGTGGCCAGCGCGGCCATCGTTGCCGCCCTCTTTGCGAGCCCCTACCGACTCGATCGCCTGCGTGCGTTCATGGACCCCTATGCGGATCCGGAAGGCATCGGCTACCACGTGCTTCAATCAATGTCGGCCATCTCGGGCGGCGGACTGGCAGGACGTGGCCTGGGGAACGGTGTTCAGAAGTTCGGTTACCTCCCCGAGGACACGACCGACTTCCTGTTCTCGGTGATCTGTGAGGAACTGGGCATTGTCGGCTGTCTTCTGGTGGTTGTGCTTTACTCAGGCCTGCTTCTGGTGGGAACACGGATCCTGCTGAATACGAGTCGACCCTTCTACAGACTGCTGTGCTTCGGAATCCTTCTGATGATCGCGGTGCAGGCACTGGTCAACCTTGCTGTCGTGACAGGGCTTGCACCGACCAAGGGCATCGCGTTGCCACTGCTGTCCTCGGGCGGCACAGGCTGGCTCCTGATGGGCTTCTTCATTGGACTGCTGGCCGCAGTCGATCGACTCTCAGGATCAACGCAATCGACGCCTCGAATGCAGGGTCACCCGATTACCACATGAACAGTCCCCTGGAAGCAGATACGGACAGACGAGTCCTCATTGTTGGTGGTGGATCCGGTGGGCACATCAGCCCCGGTCTGGCCGTATCCGAGGCACTGGGCACCCTGGGAGTCTCTTGTCATGTGCTGTGTTCTGAACGTGCCATCGACTCGAAGATGCTGCAGCGTGAACATGCGATCTTCAACACGGTCCCGGCACGGCCGTTCAGCAGAAGACCGAAGCATCTCATTCAATGTCTTCGTGGAATCCGCAGATCGAGTCGCCAAGCACGTTCATTGCTCGAAGAGATTCCATTCGACAGTGTTCTCTCCCTTGGGGGATTTGTGGCTGCATCCGTGATGCCCGGCATCGTGGCCGCCCGCAACAGTCCGCACTGCGGCTTCTCCGGACCGATCGTGCTGTTGAACCTGGATCGAGTTCCCGGCAGAGCCAATCGGCGTATCGCGCGACAAGCCGATCTTGTCACCAGCACCGTCCCCACCGTCGAAGAGGGGTTCGCCTCCTCCATCACGGGTCTCCCGATCCGAAGAATGGCGCTGGCACCGGGTGACCAGCGGCATTGCAGGATGGCGCTCGGCCTTGACCCGGAACAGGACGTCGTTCTTGTGACAGGCGCTTCTCAGGGCGCTTCAAGCCTGAATCGCCTGATGAAGCGGCTGATGACATCACATGCCGAATCGCTCCGGGGACACCAGGTGATTCATTTGACCGGACATGATCAGGATGACGGACTTCCGGATCACTATGCGAAGGCTGGTATCGATGCCCGTGTTCTCCCATTCCTGGATGAGATGGGGCTGGCATGGGGCGCCGCCTCAATTGCGATCTCGAGAGCCGGGGCCAACTCAGTTGGTGAGATTCAAGCAAATGCCACACCTGCCATTCTGCTTCCATACCCCCACCATCGCGATGAACATCAACGCTTCAACGCTGAACCCCTTGTTGATGCCGGTGGGGCCTGCCTGGTGCAGGATCGTGACGATGATCTCACCGCATCCAGAGTCGCCGATCAACTCGTGAAGATTCTGGGCGATCCCGACAGGAAACAGCACATGTCGGAAGCATTGGCAGCACAATCACGACCTGATGCTGCCGAAGCCGTCGCATCGCTCCTGCTTGCCGCTGGCAATGTCCATCGCCTCTGATGGATCGAAAAAGCAGTTTCTGACCCATTCAGTGCCGCTTCAAAAGACTCAATTGCTGAAAGCTTCCGGTGGCCTTCAGGCAGTGCTGATATACACTTGAAGTGCCTCCAAGATCGAACCGCAGATTGGTGATTCTGCCTGCCAGCCTTGCTTTCCTGCAACGATGAAACGAGAGAGAGATGAGTGAAGCCCTCTCCGACATGCTGACATGCGTCCTTCTGGCGCCTTTGGACCGACCGGTCGATCCTGCGATCTACGGGGCGCTTTCCGAACGTGGCTGGTCTGCACGGGTAGAACATGATCCACGAATGGCGATGGCCGAAGCCTGTCTGGTCCGCCGCGAACTCCAGCTGAGAGCCGCATGGCAATCTGCAACCGACCTCATTCCCGGTCTGGTGTTGCTGCCCCATCCTGATCAGTCGGAAGTCGAGGCCATGCAGCAGTCGATGGCGCGGCATGTCCCGGACATTCCGATCTGGTCAGCACGTGGCCAACACCTGGAGCCATTGAATGAGGCCTCGAGGCGATCCAGCAGGAGCCAGGACGATCCCGGCGAGGTACCTCCTGTGGAATCGGATCCACCCGCCCTGGTCTTTCATCCGGGAGATGAAGATCTTGCACCGGAGCCCCTGTCTCGTGAAGAAGTCGCGATGCTTCTCCACGATCATCAGATATCACCCGAGCCGGAAGATCCGGAGCACTCATGACGGGGGCTTCCTCAAGTCGTTCAAGCCGGAGGCGGATTCTCACCGTCGGTGATGTGCCATTGGCCGAATCCGGGCCGAACGGTCCTCAATCCGTCGCGAGTATCTTCGAAGCGCTTGGAGAAGTTGCTGTCGCACCGGCCTCCAGTCCGATCGATGCCATCGTTCTGGCAATGAATCATGAAAGTGAAAGTGCGGATCTCGTTCGTGCCGCCGAATCGATTCGCAGACTCGATCCAACTGTCCAGATCATCGCCATCGTTCACGAACCTCCAGTCCCCGACATTCAGACACATGTCGATTTCCAGATTGGAAGACCAGTCACACCACAGACCCTCAATGATCTGATTGAAGGACGCATGGCTCCAGGCCAGTCGTCCCCGGCAGCACCAGTCATCGAACAGCCGACCACGGTCGAACAGAATGTCGCACCGACACCCGAGTTCGAGGCGACCCCGACTCAGGGAGAAGGTGGCTTTGGTGATACCGATCTCGTGGAGGCGCTGCTGTATGCACCTGGAAATCTTCGGGAACGTGCTGTCCACATCATCGAGCAACAGACCGGCGCCAAGGACATGCGACTCCTTGAACGTGAAGGAAACGGAAGCGTTCCCATACGATTTGCCGGTCGGACCTTTGGCCATCTTGCCAGTTCACTGAACCAGGAAGACATGAAACCATGGGCCAACTGGCTTGCGAGGTGGCTGGCGCTGGAAGATGCGCAGGCGACCCTTCGCCAGATGGCCTACAGAGACGAACTCACTGGCGCATGGAATCGACGGTATCTCAACCACTTCCTGTCTGAGAGCATCGAGGAATCCAGAAGAAAGCGACGTCAGCTGACCGTGATGGTCTTCGATATCGACGATTTCAAAACATTCAATGATCAGTTTGGCCACGATGCCGGGGACATCATCCTGCGGGAGACCATTCGACTGCTCGGCTCCGTCATCAGAAATGGCGACCGTGTATGCAGGATCGGTGGCGATGAATTCGCCGTGGTGTTCGCAGATCTCGAAGCACCCCGGACATCGGGATCGACACATCCGGATTCTGTGGAAAAGATCGCACGACGCTTCCAGGCACAGATCGCGAGAATGCGATTCCCGAGACTGGGCCTGCAGGCACCCGGAACCCTGAGCATCTCCGGTGGCCTCGCTTCCTATCCGTGGGATGCCTCTGAACCGGCAGGTCTCCTGAGAATCGCCGACCAGAGAGCATTGGAATCCAAGCGACGTGGCAAGAACTTCCTGACCATCGGCCCAGGGGCTTCATTTTCCAATGACGATGACTCACCCCCACCGTCACCGACTGGCCCACCACGTTGACACCGGACTGAAACCCCGTCAGCGATCAAGAACGTTCCGGATCTCGAGTGATGCCGCCTGCATGACTGCTCGGTCGATCCCCGTCTCGATCCCTCTGTCTTCGCACAACTCGAGCAGTTCACAGGTCGACAGATTTCCAGAGGCGCCCGGTGCATAGGGACATCCGCCAAGGCCTCCACAGGAGGCATCGAATCGTCGGATTCCGAGTTCCATTGCTCTCAGACAACATGGCAATGCGGACCCACTCGTGTCGTGAAGATGCAGGACCAGTTCTTCCAGCGGTACACAGCCATCGATCGCCTCGATGAGGGCATCCATGTCCTCAGGCACCGCTTTGCCGATGGTGTCTCCGAGATCGATTTCATCGACACCGATTTCCAGCAACGCATCAACGACGGATCGAACCTGCCCAGGTGCGATCCGCCCTTCGTATGGACACACCACGACACAACTGACATAGGCTCGAACAGGACACTGACTGTCATGCGCTGCCCGAACAACAGGCTCGAATCGAGCGAGGGTCTCGGCGATTGAAGCATTGGTGTTCTTTCGACTGAAGGTTTCACTTGCCGCGGTAAACACGGCGACCTTGTCGATACCGCTGTCGGAAGCTCGCTGCCAACCTTCGATGTTCGGAACCAACGCCGAGTAGCTCACGCCCGGACGGCGTGTGATCAGTTGAAGCACCTCAGATGCATCGGCAAGCTGTGGAACCCATTTCGGGCTGACGCAGGCTGTCGCTTCGATCTCACGCACGCCACTGTCCGAGAGCCGATCGATGAATGCGACCTTGGAATCGACCGGAACGATTGCGGACTCGTTCTGCAGACCGTCTCTCGGTCCAACCTCCGTAATCGAGATGTTTCCAGGAAGATTCATGATTCGGATCCTAGCGTGAGGACAATCCCCGCTTGCAGGCTCGCGTTCCTACTTGTCGAGGAACTGCTTGCGGCCGATCATCACGATGAGAAAGACCGCAACGGCAATCGTCAAGAGACCGCCGACGACCAGCAGCATGATTTCCGCAGCCGTCACGGCACCCAGAGGCGTTTCAGAATCCGGTAAACGAGTTGCCAGTGTGAGCATGCTCATCCTTTCCGGGCCATTCCGTTCAAATCAAGATCTCCGACGATCGCTTCACAGACATCCCCTTCGGCATGCATCCTGACAGTCGTACCCTCGGCGGCAACTCGCTTCTTCAGCATGGCAAAGGCGATCGGAGCCGCCCCTGCCAGTGGACTGATCGTACTTGATGTCACGACACCCACAGGCTCGGCCAGATCACCGTCCTCGGATGCAAAGATCTGTGTCCCGGCAACGGGAAGCTGTTCACCCTGGATCTTCAAACCACGAAGTCGCTGCTTTGGTTGACCAAGGTGTTGCATCCGTGCCACGACCTCCTGACCCGGATAACACCCCTTGGTGAAGCTCACGCGTTCCTCGACAAGACTCGTTTCATGCGGAAGATTACTGGTTCCGAAATCGACATTGAAGATCGGACTACCACCCTCGATCCGAGCCGTGTTGTAGGCATACCAGCCGACCGTGCGAGCACGGACACCTCTGATCGATGCCTGCTTGCGAATGGAAGACCAGGTCTGCACGACATCATCCCGGGATACAAAGAGATCGCATCCAGGTGCCGCGACTGCATCGTTCCGAACAGCATGCACCGGAACACCGGACACATCGACCGTGTGCACCTCCAGATGGGATTCCGGCATGGTTCCAAATGCATCGATGATGGCGGCCGTCTCCGGACCGTGAATACCCAGGCGATACCACCGAGTTGTGGCATCTTCGATCACGACATCTTCCGTGAACACAAGTCCCTCCAGGAGCGACTGAACAGACTTCAACTGATGGATATCCAGATCGATCAGAATTTCCTCAGGCAGTTCAAGAAGCTGAAGATCTGCAATGACGCGACCCTTGCGATCTGTCATGAAACTCCTGCAGGCGGATCCCGACGTGAGCAACTTCAGATCCTGGGTGATCATGCAGTCGATGAACCCACGGCGATCCTGCCCCTGAATGGACAGTGTGCCCCTGTTGGGCTGATCCAGAAGACCACAACCGCGGCGCATGGCCGCATACTCCAGTTCAACCCATCCACATGTTGCCAGGATCAGGCATCGCTCCTCTGGATCGGTTTCTTCACCACCCCAGGGGAGATACTCCAGTTCAAGACGGCTTTCGGCCAGTCCGGAATCTGCACCGGGTCTCTGCGCCTCCTTGAGGGAGTCCTTCTCGACGGGCTGCCTCTTCGCCTCCGCCTCATGTTCCAGGATCAATGGAGATTCAATCATGGTTCTCAATCGTGGTTTGGTGGTATCAGCGACATGCTGCAATCAGTTTTCGAAACAACCCGGCACCGAGCGCATCGTGTTCCGTGCGTTCAGGATGCCACTGGACACCCATGTAGAACCGTCGATCCGGGTCCGAGACACCTTCAACGACTCCATCATCTGCACGGGCAATCACCTGGAGTCGACCGCCGTCCAACAGGGCCTGGTGATGATGACTGGTGACCTGACCATTCAGATCCTCACCTTCGATGGCATGAATCGAGTCGTGTTGATGTGCCTCGGCAGATTCAAGCGAGTCTGGAAGGTGCTGCTCAAATCGGGCGCCATGCTCAAGACCCATCAACTGCATGCCCAGACAGATCGCAAGAACCGGGACGTCAGGTGCCTCCTCCAGGGAAGCCAGCATCGCACGGTCGAAATCCTGTCTTTGACGCTCGACTGGAGACGCCTGCTCATGGGTCTCTTGCCCCCAATCCTCCATGATCACATCCGAGCCGCCTGAAAGGATGACGGCATCGCAGATGCGGACGAAAGACGGCGCCAGCTCGGGCCGAGGAGGAAGCACCATGGGAACGCCACCCGCCTTCTGGACGGCATCCACATAGTTGCAGGACAGAAGCACAGTGCCGTTGACGATGTCGGGGGTGATGCCAATCAATGGACGGGTCATGTGATGGGCTCCTCTGAAAAACAGCCCTGATGATGCTGCGAAGGCGGGTTCATGCCCCAGAACGTCCCTTCAATCAGGCGTGTAGTTGAGAAACACCCGCAGAAGACTACACTACTTGGCTCGTCGCCCTCTTCGGACGCTCCGGAAGGGCTGCTGAAAAACAGTATCCGTGACGAACAGGAAACACGCCATGAATGGTCGCAAATCACGCCGAGGAACCTATCTCCAGCAAGACCAAAAGGGTCGAACCTGGGTTGACTACAAGAATGTCGACGAACTTCGTCGACTCATGACGCCCAACGGGAAGATCTACTCCCGCAAGCGACTCGGCACCACCTCGAATGATCAACGCAAGGTTGCCAAGGCAATCAAGCGAGCTCGGTACATGGCCATTCTGCCATACACCGATGGCACGCTGTAGCGATTCGAATCATCTGATCTGAAGCCTGTCTGCTCAGTCACGTCCCTTGAGGACGGAGGCGATCCAACCGATTGGCTTGATGCCGAGTCGGCTCAGCCAGAGTCGCAGCCGAATCCTTCGCAGCCCCTCGTCCCCCTGCGAGATCCGCAGACCCCGCTTGATCCAAGCGGAGGCGATGCGATATCGCTTCCGCTGAAGGGCTCCAAAGGCGAGGTTGTGGATGGATGACAGGCAGTTCGGGTCCTTGCGAAGGACTTTTCTGCTGACCATCATTCCGCCTCTCTGGTCACCTGATCGATATCTGGACAACGCCAGAAGACGCAAGGCATCCTCATCGTCAGCGTTCGCCTCACAGGCCGCTTCCATGATGACGACCGCTTCGGCTGCAAGATGGGCTTGAAGCATGAGCCTGGCGAGCCCCTTCAGATACTCCGGAGCGACGGGCTGCCTGTCCAGCAGATCACAACACCGCTCATGAGCACGAAGAAGCGACACTCGTGCCTCGGAATCCAGACCAAGCTCCAATTCAACCCGTCCAAGGGCCAGATCGACCCCCGGCAAGTCCGGATCGAGCTTGCGGACCATCTTCCATTCGACGAGCGCCCGCTCATGCTCTTCGCATTGCATCAGGAGCCTTGCGAGGCCTTCACGAGTACGGACATCACCTGGCTCGAAGTCCAGGATGCGACGTCTCACTTCCACTGACTCGGTGCGTTGACCGGCTGTCTCGAGCAGTTCCGCATAGAGCGAGAGCGCTTCGAGGTTGGCCGGGTCCTCTCGGACTTCACGGCCGCACAACTGGATCGCGCGATCGAGTCGGCCCGTTGATGCATGAACTTCCGCAAGTCTGAGGCGAATGCGGGGAAGCCCCGGATCCATCTTCATCGCTTCACGAAGACACCACCCTGCTTTTCGGAACTGGCCACGGGCGATCAGACTCACTGCAATTTCAAGAAGGCACAGTGAGCTGGGACCATCGAGTGTCATTTCAGCGAGATAGAACGCCGTCTCTGCTTCATCGTGTCGACCCTGTGCAACGAGGATCTCGATCTTGCGAGCCAAGGCATCTTCGTTCTCAGGATCAATGACGAGGACCTTGTCCAGCCAATGAAGCGCCTTGTCCCGATCACCCAGCCTGGCACAGACCATGGCCGCAGATCCGGCAAGATCCACTTCTTCGGGCGCCAACGCAGCCGCTCGTTCAAACAGGTCGCGGGCCTGACGATCCCGACCACTGGATTCAAGAATGATGCCGAGATTGAAAAGCCATTCAGGCTGATCGGGATGAATGGAGAGTGCCTTGCGAAGACCGATTTCGGCTTCCGCCCAACGACCTCGCTCAAGCATCTCGAGTGCATGGCAGGCGTGATCTTCAGCATCAAACCAGTTCGTCATGGATCTTTCGTCCCGTCTCCTCGGTTTCATTGTACGCCAGGACGCCCCTCAGGGCCGAAAACCCTCCCAAACCCCGAGCGGCTCATACAATGCAGGTGATCATGTTCTTTACGAGGCCAGTCCACTCCGGGTTCGTTCTCCTGACTGCTCTGACGGTCGTGGTCCCGGTTCTCCTGTCCGGCTGCGGTCCCGACACTGTTGGATCCGACGCAACGGCCGAACAGGCACGGGAACATGCCGCACGCGAGTCACGTCGACGTCAAAGCGACCAGCACACGCTTCAGAGTTCCTCGATGGATCTCGACCCTGCGACTCGCCAAGCGGCGGCCGCCGAACTGCTCACTCAGGGATCACCTGAAGCCATGGCCATCCTGTCTGAGTCATTGACTTCCGGAAAAGCCGGCCAGGTCTCCGCTGTTCTGACTGCCATCGACGGAGAGATTCGACCCAACCCCGCCTTGTTGCAAGCGTGCCTCCAAGCCATGAGCACTGTGCCAGCTGACAATCGCGACGCGCTTGGTGCACTTCTCGTCCGGTACAGCGAAGACAATCCGGGAATCTTTGACACGATCCGTTCGAAGGCACTGGATTCCAAGGCCCCCCTTGCCGAACGGGAATCAGCCGTCGCATGCCTGGGTGAATTCCACTCGCAGCCTGCAGAGGCGGCTCGAGTGCTGGTTGATCTTCTGCAGCAACCTGAGCAGATCGCACTGGCTCGTTCTGCGGCGATCAGCCTGTCACGACTCACCGGACTTCCAAGCGATTGGGCAACGGAGCGATGGCTCGCCTGGTGGGATGTGAACCAGGACCGGCCTTCGAATCTTTGGCTCAGAGATGCCATCAATGCACAAGGGCGACGCATTGCCGATCTGGAAACACAACTGAATCAGGCACGCGAACGGGATCGCCTGGTTGTGACTCGACTGGTCGAGGTCTATCGGGATCTGTGGCCACTGCTGGAAATCGAGCAGCAACTCGATCGAATTCCAGGAATGCTCATTGATGATCGAACAGGTATTCGATCCTTCGGAGTCGATCGAGTCGCCGTACTGCTGCGAGATGGCGAGGGCACCGAACTCATCGAGGAAGCCGTGCTGGAACGTCTGGACGATCCAGACGTCCAGATTCGACGAAAAGTGGCGGCCATTCTTGGAGAACTGTCCAACCCAGGAACCATGGAACGGGTGATTGATCGACTGCAGATCGAATCGGATCCTGAAGTCCTCAATCATGCCCTTCGAATCATGCAGGTCAGGGGTGACCGAGACCAACTCGGGCTGGTGCTCCCCCTGCTCCGGCGGGATGACACCCGTGAAGTAGCCGCCGCAACGACCTGGGCCTTTCTTCGAAACTGGACTCCTTCGGAATCCGAACGGATCGAACTCTCAGAGGTCCTGGGATCAGCCAACGATACGACATCGACTCCACAGGAAACCGCTTTACGTGTTCTTGTCATTCCCGAAAGCCAACTTGAAGAAGCCGTCACGTTTCTTGACTCTTCGGATGCCGCCACACGAACGGCCGTAGCGGAGGCTCTGCTGCGTCGCCAGCGATACGAGGACATCCTGGCCAGTGGCAGTGATCCGGCGATCTACCCCGTCGCGGTCAATGCGGCCCTGGAGCTTCCCACCGATCGACCCATGGAACGGATCGAGCGTCTTCTCCTGCTGTCGGTTCCAAGTGAATCGCAACAGGCAACATGGCAGGCCGCCCTTTCCGTCGCCAGTGAATCCGTACCCGCGTCTGAAGTACCCGTGCTCGATGATCGCCTCGCCTCCCATGAGCATGCGGATGAGACGCTCAGGATCACGATTCTCGACAAGGCTCTTGAGAACGAGGCCATCACGGAAACAGACCAGATCGCACTGCTCAAACGACTGGTCCCACTTCTGATCAAGAACAACAAGGCCAAGACCGCCGTGATCCTTCTTGAAAAGCTTCATGAACAGGATCCGGATCTGTCGGCAATGCGATTTGAAGCCGCGTTGCTCAGCCGCGACTTCGATATTGCCGCGGCCATGAGCCCCGACATGATCAACTGGATCCAGGCCTACGACGAGATCAGGCAATCCCATCCCGAATCGGCCGGGGCGCTGAAGGACGAGATCACGCAGCGGTTCAATGATCAGCTGGACGAAGCGACCCGGGCACGACTTGGCATCGCGGTCGACCCGCTGATGAATGATTCGGAAACCACCGGTGATCTCACCGTCGAAGCTGAAGATGGACAACGCAGCTGATCGAATCAGGCATGCCGCGGATGTGATTCGAGACAGTCGATCCACATGCTGCTTCTCGGGCGCTGGCCTGAGCGCACCATCTGGAGTCGGGACCTTCAGGGACCCGGGAGACGGTTGGTGGAGTCGATATGACCCGATGAAACTCGCTTCGCCGGATGGTTTCGAGGAGGATCCGGATCTTGTCATGAAGTGGTACGCGGCCAGACGACGCCAGATGGCAGAAGCCTCTCCCAACGCTGCACATGAGAGTCTCGCCGCCCGACCCGACATCATCCAGATCACCCAGAACACGGACAATCTCCTCGATCGAGCCGGATGTCGGAACATCATCAGGCTGCACGGCGACATCACTTCGGATCGATGCCATGCCGATTGTGGATACTCGGAGAGGATCGACATGCACGATCCTCCGCTGAACCGACCCTGTCCCGGTTGCGGAACATCGAGCCTTCGACCGACCGTGACCTGGTTTGGTGAATCGCTGCCGATGGATGCCTGGTCTCAAGCCGAACTGGCCGCCTCCAGATGTGATGTGCTGATCGTTGTCGGTACGAGTGCAGTGGTCTATCCCGCAGCTGGACTGATCCATCTCGCCGCTGGATCCGGTGCGAAGGTGATCATCGTGAATCAGGAAACCACAGGAGCCAGCGATGTTGCAGATATCGAGTTGCTGGGATCTGCCGACGACATCCTTCCGGAGATCCTTGCTGACAAGTGAGCTGAAACATGGTGGCGATCACAGGAATCCGGTGGTAGTGTCCACCCCCCCCGCAGTGCCATCAGGCTGAATCCGACACATTGGAGAAACCGACGTGAGCAAGAAGAAGACGAGAACACGGATCGAAAAGGATTCCATGGGAACGATGGAGGTCCCTGCGGACGTCCTCTATGGCGCGACAACGCAACGTGCCGTTCTGAATTTTCCAATTGCTCACCGCGACATGGGATGGGAACTGATTCATGCCTTCGTGCTCCTCAAGAGCGCCGCTGCAGCAGCCAATCACAAGCTCGGCAAACTCGATGCGAAGCGATCGAAACTGATCCAGAAGGCGTGCAACGAAATCCTGAAGGCGCTTGAGGATCCGACGGAACGTCAGGAGATGATGAGGCATTTTCCGGTCGACATGTACCAGACTGGCTCAGGCACCTCCACGAACATGAACGTGAACGAGGTGATCTCCAACATCGCATGCCGATCAGCGGGCAAGAAGATTGGCGCGCAGGATCCAGTTCATCCAAACGATCATGTCAACATGGGACAGTCGTCCAATGACACCATGCCGACGGCGATGCAGATTGCATCCGCCATCCACATCAAGGCCGGACTCGTACCGGAACTCAAGAAGCTTGAGAAATCACTGGCAAAGAAAGCTCGCCAGTTCGATTCGATCGTGAAGATCGGCCGCACCCATCTCCAGGACGCGACACCCATTCGTCTGGGTCAGGAATTTTCAGGCTACGCTGCCCAGGCAGGCTATGCCGTAGAGCGTGCGACACAGGCTCTGGCTGAACTCGCGGGCAACATGCCGATCGGAGGTACGGCCGTCGGGACCGGAATCAACACGCATCCTCGATTCTCCAAGCTCGTCTGTTCGGAGCTCTCCAAGTCAACCAGCATCCGGTTTTCACCGGCTCAGAACCACTTCGAGGCACAGTCGACACGCGATTGCGTCGTCGATGCTCATGGCCGACTCAATACGATCGCCATCAGCCTTTCGACCATCGCCAGCAACATCCGGATCATGGCCAGCGGCCCGAGATGCGGTATCGGAGAGCTTGAGCTGCCTGCCGTTCAACCCGGATCCTCGATCATGCCCGGCAAGATCAATCCGGTCATCATCGAATCGGTCATGCAGGTTTCCATGCGGGTGACCGGCAATCATGTCGCGATTTCAGTTGGTGGCATGGGTGGTACGGGCTCCATCATGGAGCTGAACCTCTCGATGCCGCTGATGGCTGTGACGCTCATGGAAAGCATCACGCTTCTGGGGAATGTCGCCGAAGTGTTCACGAGCAAATGCATCGAAGGCATCAAGCCGAATCGCAAGGCCATCAAGGAATCCGTCGAACGAAGCCTGATGCTGGGTACGGCACTGGCACCGATCATTGGATACAACGAAGCAGCCCATATCGCACATGAGTGCTATGACAACAACATGACGATCCGGGAATACTGCCTCAAGAATGACATCCTTCCGGTTGATGAACTCGACGAAGCGTTGGATATCACGTCGATGACGCATCCACATGCGTGATGTCGATGTCGTGACGGGCCAGGGCACTCGTGATCGAATCTGATTCGACGCCAGCGGGCAGCTGAAGGCGGATGATCGGACCGCTGGGAATCGGGCCGAGGCGAAGCCCCTCTTCGCCGATCATTCGAAGAACCAGCGAGAAGATGGTGGTCGGTGGCCGCACAGGCATGCCGCAAAGACACATGCGTTCCAGAATGCCCGCCGGCTCCAGGAACCACGGGTTGATGGCCACCACCTCTTCGATGTCATCCGGCATGGATGCTGCCAGACGAAGGGCGAGGGTGGCTCCGAATCCACAACCGACGATTCGAATCGGCCTGGCTTCGATGAGTCCCATCAGAACGACCAGATCATCAAGTTCGAGTTGACCGAGCGTGCACCGTCCGGGAGCCTCCCCATGTGCTCTCAACTCGGGGATCAAGACCTTGGATGATCGATCAAGCCACTCACCGACAAATGGCAGCCAATCAAGCCGGGCGTGGGCCCATTCATGAATCAGAAGTGTGACAGGTCCGTGATTGGAACCACGCATGGACCAGACCGGAAGCTCCAGTCCGTCATGGGTCTGAAATGACCACGTCTCGGTATCCCAGTCCGTATCGGCGGGATCCAACGGCGCATTTCCGGCCAGTGCCCTCGCCAACGCCTGCCGAGGCGGCTGACGGAGCGATCGCCGGGTCACGAACAACGCCAGCAGGAGCCAGGCTGCCAAGGCCGCGATTCCAAGCACGAAGAGGCCGATCACAATCTCCATGGAGGCAGTCTAAGGCAGCCCGGCATGACGCAACACCGCCTCCCGTCCGATGGATCCACGCTCATCGCTACACTGCCCGTCTCGTGAAAGCCACCCTCCAGGTTGGTCAATGTGCCGAAGTGACGGTCACCGTCACCGAGGACATGTGCCCTGCATTCGATGAGGTGGTCGTTCACCCCGTCTACTCCACGTGGTCGATGGCCCATCACATGGAACTCGCTGCCAGAAAGGTCCTCGCACCTCATCTGGAAGACGAGGAGGAAGGCATCGGTGCCCACCTCAGCATCGACCACCTCGCCCCAGCACCCATTGGCCATGTGATCCGTGTCCAAGCCGAGGCCGTGCAGGTCGACAAGGACGGCGTGATCTGCGAGGTGACTGCCTGGGACGGCGATCGACTCCTCGGAAGAGGACGCCAGGTTCAACGGGTCCTTCCAAAATCCGTACTTCAACGCATCATCCAACGTGCCTCACGGCACTCATCCCACGCGGAGACGTCCGAGCATGACTGATGAAGCCCACCTCTTGACGGAAACCCATGGCGCAGTTGCTGTCATTCGCATCAATCGCCCCAAGGTGCTCAATGCCCTCAATCTGAACCTCATGACCGATCTTGCACAGATGATGGAAGCCTACGACGCAGACGACTCCATCAATGTGATTCTGCTTGCAGGCTCCGAGCGAGCCTGGGCTGCTGGTGCGGATATTGGAGACATGGCGACTGCAACAGTGAGCGACATGGCGAGCCGTGACCAGTTTGCCCAATGGGAACGCATCAAGCGCATCAAGAAGCCGATTGTCGCCGCCGTCAGCGGATTCGCCCTTGGAGGTGGCTGCGAGCTGATGATGCATTGCGATGTCATCGTCTGCTCTGAGAACGCCAGAATCGGCCAACCGGAAATCAACATCGGTGTGATGCCCGGCGCCGGTGGCACTCAACGATTGACCCATGCCGTCGGAAAGGCGCTCGCAATGGACGTCGTGCTCTCCGGTCGATTTCTGACAGGCAGAGAAGCCCTGGCACATGGTCTCGTCAGCAGAGTCGTTCCCTCCGAACACTGGTTCAGCGAGGCGTTGAAGGTGGCCCAGCAGATGGCGACGAAGCCTGCTGTCGCGCTCAGGTCTGCAAAGGAAGCCGTTCTCAAGGCCAATGAGCTCCCACTGAGCCAGGGCCTCGAATACGAACGAAAACTCTTCTACATGCTCTTCGATACTGAAGATCAGAAGGAAGGCATGTCCGCATTTGTCGAGAAACGAAAGCCGTCCTACAAAGGACGCTGATGGAGCACACAAACCGATGACCAGTACAGCAACAGACCATCAGACGATCGCCATCACCACCCTTGATCACGTGATGACGATCACGATCAACCGACCTGACGTCCTGAACGCGTTCAACGATGTCTTCAGTGGAGAGATGATCTCTGCCCTGAAAGCCGCCAGCAAGGACCCCTCCGTACGGGTCATCGTGATCACGGGTGCAGGCCGTGCGTTCAGCAGTGGCCAGGATCTCGATGAACTCAAGGAGAAGTACGTACCCGGCCACGTACCGGAACTGGGTGATGATCTTCGCAGACGATACGACCCGATGATCAAGATCATCCGCTCGATGGACAAACCGGTCATCGCTGCGGTGAATGGTGTCGCCGCCGGTGCAGGCTGCAGCCTGGCGCTGGCCTGCGACCTTCGAATCGCCTCGGAACACGCAGCATTCATCGAGGTGTTCGTCAACGTCGGGTTGGTTCCGGATTCCGCCAGCACGTGGACGCTCCCAAGACTCGTCGGTCTGGGCCGCGCCATGGAACTGTGCCTGACTGGACGGAAAGTCAAGGCTGAAGAAGCCCTCCGGATCGGACTCGTCAATGAAATGGTCTCTGCAGATGAACTCGAGTCGCGAACAGCTGCGCTTGCCGCTCAACTCGCCTCACTTCCCGGACGAGCGCTGGCCTTGACGAAACGTCTGCTCAACGAGTCCATGGAACGCTCTTTGAATGAACAACTCGAAGCCGAAGCCTACGCACAGGACACGGCAGGAAAAACGAAGGATCATTTCGAGGGCGTGACGGCTTTTCTTGAAAAGAGAGCTCCGAATTTCATCGGTGAATAGAACATGACCACTGAACATACGCTTGGAGTCCTGGGTGCCGGTGCCATGGGTGCTGGAATTGCACAGGTCGCCGCCACGCATGGCTGGCAGGTCAAGCTGCTGGATCGGAACACGGACATCGTCGACAAGGCCATTGGTGGAATCGGCAGTCGATTGCAACGCTCCGTCGACAAGGGTCGACTGGATGCACAGGACGCCGAGCACGCCATGGCCCGACTACACGCCACGGGCAACGCCGACGATCTCTCGGATTGCGAGATTCTTCTTGAGGCCATCGTCGAGGATCTGGATGCCAAGGTCGATGCGATGCAACCTCTCCTCGATCGTCTGCCTCAGGATTCGATCATCGCGACCAACACGTCTTCGCTTCCGGTCACGGAACTCGGTCAGCGACTCGGGGTACCGGCGCGGATCTGTGGCATGCATTTCTTCAACCCAGCGCCCATCATGAAGCTGGTGGAGATCATCAAGGGTCGGGACACCGATCAATCGATTGCCGATCGCACCGCGGAGATCGCAGCCAGCTGGGGCAAGCAGGTGGCCCGTGCAGCGGATACGCCCGGGTTCATTGTCAATCGGGTTGCACGGCCCTACTACCTCGAAGCCTTTCGATGTCTCGAAGATGGGCTGGCCGATCCGAAGATGATCGACAACACGATGAAGGAACTGGGTGGATTCAGAATGGGCCCATTCGAGCTGACGGACTTCATCGGGCATGATGTGAACTGTGCCACGACTAGAACCGTCTGGGAAAGCTGGAACAGACCCAGCAGACTGATGCCGAGCCTCATTCAGGAACAGTTGGTTGCCGAAGGCAATCTTGGACGCAAGACCGGCGCAGGAGTCTATGACTGGTCAGGCGAAAGTCCGGTCCCCATCGTTCGATCCGGACATGACGCGAACACGGTCAGCCAGGCGGACATGTCGGCCATCTCGGCATTCACCGAACTGGCTACGGATGCAACAGCAGAACCCATCCAACAGGTCATCTTCACCCGGATACTCTGTGGTCTTTTGAATGAAGCCATGTGGGCTCACGCAGACGGCGTTGGAGAAGAAGCGGATATCGATATCGCGATGCGGTTTGGTGTGAACTATCCACGAGGTCCCTTCGAGTGGATTTTGAATATCGGCAAACCGGTTGTGACGACGGCCATGGAATCACTCGAGCAAATGACCGGAACAGGCCGTTTCTGCCCACCCAGCTGAATACCAGCGGTGTTTTCACACGGCTGGGCCACAATTCCACTGGTATCCTTGGCTCGTGGAACGACGGGATGAATACAACCTGCCGGAGACGAATACGCCGACCATTCGACTGGGCAACAGCGAAGAGGAAAGCATCGATCTCCCCCCTCACCTGAGACTCGAACCCGGTGATCAGGTTGGCCATTACCACATCCTTTCACTGGTCGCAGAGGGAGGATTTGGAATCGTCTATCTGGCGGAGCAGCAGACTCCCGTCCGCAGAAAAGTGGCGCTCAAGATCATCAAGCCGGGCATGGATACCGTCGGTGTCATCACCCGCTTCGAGGCAGAGCGACAGGCACTCGCGATTCTCGATCATCCTGGAATCGCAACGGTCTATGACGCTGGCGCGACTGACGATGGACGACCCTTCTTCGTCATGGAATACGTCGAAGGCGTCCCCATCACGAAATTCTGCGATGAACATCGACTGGATACGACTCAGCGTCTCAGGCTGATGATCGAGATCTGTGCCGCGGTTCAGCATGCCCATACGAAGGGCATCATCCATCGGGACCTGAAGCCTTCGAACATTCTCGTTTCGATGGATGTCGACGGGAATCCCCGACCCAAGGTCATCGACTTCGGAGTGGCCAAGGCCACGAGCATGGAGTTGACTGAACGGTCATTCTGTACGGAGACTGGACAGCTCATCGGAACACCTGAATACATGAGTCCGGAGCAGGCGGATCTGGGCGCGGTCGATGTCGACACACGCAGTGACGTGTATTCGTTGGGCATGATCATCTATGAACTGGTGACCGGTGCGCTCCCCTTCGAATCAATCCAGATGAGAAAAGCGGGCTTCAGTGAACTCTGCAGGATCATCCAGGAAGAAACACCACCCAAGCCCAGCACCCGGCTTCTTTCCCTCGGGGGAGAAGCGTCCAAGGTGGCTACTCGTCGCATGACAAGGCCTGCGGACCTGATCAGCATGCTCCGACGTGAGCTCGACTGGATTCCGCTCAAGGCGTTGAGGAAAGATCGGGAGGAACGCTATGAATCCGCCGTCGCACTGGCAGAGGATCTTCGACGCTACATCAATGGCGATGTTCTGATCGCAGGGCCTGAAACCTCTGCCTATCGAATTCGAAAGTTCCTGAGAAGAAATCGTGGTGGTGTCCTTGCTGCGGCGTTCGTCTTCATCACATTGCTTGCAGGCTTGAACGTATCTCTTGTTCTGCTGGCAGAAACAAGAAGCGCCCAGCG
>MDSW01130873.1_pt1 | contig 19970 bp, 16 predicted proteins | sample 811171 | NCBI WGS metagenome assembly MDSW01 (sample SAMN05326641, study PRJNA326480) | marine metagenome | isolation source: seawater | place: Atlantic Ocean: North West | collected 2012 | reverse complement strand
GCTTGCGACCTCTACGAAAACCGAACTTGACAACACCATCTGCTGTAGCGAAAAGAGGATCATCAGCGCCTTTTCCTACGTTATGTCCTGGATGAAACTTTGTTCCCCGTTGGCGAATAAGAATACTTCCTGCTTGCACCTTCCCGCCATCAAAAACCTTTACTCCTAGTCTTTGAGCGTTCGAATCCCGGCCATTTCGAGTTGACCCACCACCTTTGGTTTTCGACATTGAACTAGCCTTTCTTTATTCCAGTTATTTCTATTTCTGCAAGCTTTTGTCTATGACCCCAACGTCGTCGTTGGTTGCTTTTATTCTTGTATGTAAAAGCTTTGATCTTTGGACCTTTAGCATCTGAAATTATTCGAGCTGTAACTTTTGACCCAGTTAGAGACTCTGGGGTCGCCAAAACACTGTCTCCATCGACAAGCATCACGGGTGTCAATTCGACGTCAGAATTTATCTCACCGAGTCGCTCCACTAAGAGGCGTTGACCTTGCTCCACGCGGTACTGTTTTCCGCCGGTACTAATTACTGCATACATCGTATTAAGGCTAGCCGAATAGAGGCTCGTAAACACCGAATATGCGTAATTGCTAACGGTGTTTGCCTCCATCTGAAACTGAAATAAGTTTTTCATCTAATACAAAACCACGACCTGAGCAGTCTTCACACTCATCAGCAAAAGACTCAATCAATCCCTCACCTATCCGTTTTCTGGTCATCTCCACTAAGCCCAATTCAGAGATATCGAATACTTGAGTTCGGGTTTTGTCACGCAATAAAGCTTCTCTGAGTGAATTCGCAACTATTTCCCGATTCTTTTCTAGCTCCATATCGATGAAATCTATTACAATAATCCCTCCGATATCTCTCAACCTCAATTGGTGCGCTATTTCTTCAGCTGCCTCAAGGTTATTTGCCAACACTGTCTCTTCAAGACTAGAAGAACCGACGTTCTTACCGGTATTCACGTCAACTACCGTTAAGGCTTCTGTGCTTTCAATTATTAGTGAGCCTCCAGAAGGAAGCCAGACTTTTCTATCAAGACTTTTCATCAGTTGTTCGTGAATGTGGTGTCTTTCGAATAATGTAAGTTTTTCTTGGTTCTTATCGTAGAAAGAAACCCTGTCTGCTATTGCTGGAGCGACACTTTCAGCATAACTTTTAACTTTTTCAAACAATTCTGCATCGTCAATTAAAACACCTCGAAAGTCTTTGTTGAATTCTTCACGGATGTAACGGAAAACTAATTCAGGTTCACGATAAAGAAGAGCAGGAACTTTTGCTTTTTTAGCAAATGAATTAATACTCTCCCACTGTTCCAAAAGACGCGTTAGGTCTAAAGTGATCTCTTCTTCAGTCACACCTTGTGATGCAGTCCTGACAATAATCCCATGTTCAGCTGGTTTTATTCGATCGAGAATGGAACGCAAACGACGACGTTCTGAATCAGGTAAACGTTTCGATATTCCAAAAGTCTTACTCTCAGGTATCAACACCACGAATCTGCCTGCAAGGGAGACCTCTTGACTAAGACGGGCGCCTTTATGGGCGATCGGATTTTTTGTTACTTGTGCGATGATTTTCTGATTTACTTTCAGCGCTTCTTCTATTTTTACAGAAGAAGATTGCTCCAACTCCTGCTCATCAAATAAGAGGTCCCCTCGATACAGAACAGCATTTTTTGGTGTTCCAATATCAACAAAAGCTGCCTCCATGCCTGGTAAGACATTTTGAACTTTTCCTAAGTAAACATTGCCGTGAATCTCACTCCAATCATTCGCTGGATGCGAAACATAGTGCTCTATTAATGATCTTCCTTCCAATACCGCTATTTGTGTAACCCCTTCTGAAGCGCTAACGCACATCAAATATCGCCCAATTGGCTTTCCACGTCTTTCTCTTCCACGACGGTGACGCAAGGATCCTTCATCTAGGTCTACTGGAGAGTGTCCCCCAATACCCTCAACGTGCTCACGCTTAGCGGACCCTGAAGATCGTGTATTTTTGCGTTTGCGTTCGCGTTTTTGATTTTTCTGTTGCTGATTGTTATCGGAAGAAGTTTTCCTGTCTTTCGATACCGGTGCAGGTTTACTATCTCCTATTTGTGGCTTTTTATCTTCTTTATTTTTCGAAGAAGGTTTGCCTTCCTTTTCCTTCTTTACATTCGACATTAATTTGTTCCCTTCTAATCACGCCAAAACCTCAGTAGGCGCGGCAGGGTGAAGTTTGATTGATAATGGTTCAATTCGTTGATTTCCCTGCAAAGTTAATTGTTCTTTTCTTAGAACACGTACTGTTCTTAATTCTGAGTTAATTCTTTTCAATAGATCTGTTGGTCTTAGCACACGTGGCTTGGTGCCTAATTCTGTAAGTATTGTAACTCCATCTTCATGCTCTTCAGTGATATCCATAGAGTGCACTTGCGGTCTTACATCTTCGACTAGCAATTTGCCTTTTCTTTCACGTTCAATATTTAAAGAATCGCTGGAAAACATCTCATCCATGATCTTTTTAAATTCTTCGACACTCACTCCGGAAACTCTCACTTCCCAAATACAAGTATCAACAGCCTCTTGTAATGAATCTTCCGAAGTTGAAACTATTCCTATACCTAAAGCATCCATACCAACCGGTAACGCCCTATCTATATCTTGCTGGATGGATTTCGAATCAAAATCATTCATGAAAAATTCTTCACCTAGATATATGTCAACATACTCTGCTTCAGATTCAAATCCAGTTGGCAGAGCTAGACCAAATGAAATTCGTGGGTGGGGTGAGAAACCCTGAGAATACAGGACTGGAATATTTGCCTTTCGTAAGGTTCTCTCCCATATTCTCGCAACATCTCGATGGCCGATAAAACGGATCTTTCCTCGCTTTGTATACCGAATCCGTAAACACCTCATTCATTTACCCCTAAAAATTCCAGACTCTCTGTTGTTTCCGTTTTAGAAATTGAGACCATAATTCCATTATCTTGTATAGAAGCAACACCCGTTCCCTGGCTACCTCCAGCAGGTGGAACTGCTGATGCTACGACATGTTCTATTCCATAGCCGGTACATGCACCACAGTCATAACAAGGAGTCCACCGGCAATCTTCCAACCCTTGATTATTTAATGCGTCTCGCCAATCCTGCCAGAGAAAATCCTTGTGTAAACCAGCTGACAAATGATCCCAAGGTAAAACTTCATCTTCTTCTCTATGACGGTAAGCGAAATCTTCTACAGATAAACCTTCTTCCTGCATCGCATTTCTCCACAAATCAATGTTGAAATGCTCACTCCACTCTTGAAAAACACCGCCTTCTTTCCATACTTTTTCCAAGACAGGTGCCAAACGTCTGTCCCCTCGAGACAAAATCCCTTCCACAACAGTTGCTCTACTGTCATGCCATTTAAGCTTTAAACCTCTTATTTTTTTAGCGGCGTCTCTAAGGAGATAAATCTTTCGTAAAAGTTCCTTCTCAGTGTTTTGCCCAAACCATTGAAACGGGGTTCCAGGTTTAGGAACAAACCCACCAACCGAAACAGTTACTGAAGGATTTTTATGATATTTCCTTCCTATCTCAAGAGTTTTTTCTGACAAATCGACTATTCCTAAAGTGTCTTGATCTGTTTCTGTTGGTAATCCGATCAAAAAATATAGCTTGACTCTTCGCCACCCTTGTGAATAAGCAGATTCGACTGCTGCGAATAAATCATCATCGCTTATTAACTTGTTTATAACTTGCCTCAATCGCCATGTACCTGCTTCTGGGGCGAAAGTTAATCCGGTCCTACGGGCCTGTTGCATTTGTGATGCTGTATCTACTGTAAATGCGTCCACACGAAGGCTTGGTAATGATAAAGACACAGGACTGCATGAATCTTGAGTCATGACTTCTGAAATAACATTTTCTATTCCACTGAAATCTGCGCTACTTAGAGAAGTCAAAGAAACTTCGTCGTATCCCGTTCTCTTCAGTCCTTTTTCCACCATTGAAACAATTTGCTCTCGTGGCCTTTCTCTTACAGGTCTAGTAATCATGCCGGCTTGGCAGAATCTGCATCCGCGTGTGCATCCACGGAATATCTCTACATTCAATCGATCGTGCACAACTTCTGTAAGCGGAACTAATTGATTTTTAGGGTAAGGCCAAGCTGCCAAATCTGAAATAGTCCGCTTCTCTATTAAATCATTTGTATTTTTACCTAGCTTCGGAGATATGGAGATAAGCCTTCCATCTGAAAAAGTAGTTTCATACAATGACGGAACATAAACACCCGGTAATCCTGCTAGCTCCTCCAATAAGCCGTTCCTGTCCATCTTGTTTTCTGATTTTGATTTCCAATTAGAAACGATTTCACTTATCTCACCTACTACTTCTTCCCCGTCTCCGAGAACAGCGACATCTATAAAGTCAGCAAAAGGTTCCGGATTATAGGTGCAGTGACCGCCCGCAATCACAATAGGATCTTGTTCCTTTCTATCCTTTGAATAAAAAGGAACATCAGACAGATCCAAACACTCCAAGAGGTTTGTGTAAACCAGCTCAGCAGAAAGATTAAAAGCCAAAATGTCAAACTCTGCAGCAACACGGTGTGTGTCAACCGAAAAAAGTGGAATTTTACGCTTTCTCATCTCGCGTGACATGTCAACCCAGGGCGCATAAGAACGTTCCGCTACCGAATCACAGCGCTCGTTTAATATTTCATAAAGTATTTGTAAACCTTGATTAGGTAAGCCGATCTCGTATGTGTCTGGATAGATAAGAAGCCACGAAGCTTTTTTCGGCGAATGTTCAGGCAGGATCATCCCGTCTTCTCCGCCGATATATCTTGCGGGTTTCTCTACATTATCTAGAAACTGTTCGAGCTCATGCCATATCGAACTCATGAGGTTAATGGTAGCGCCTTGTTTTAAGTTTGATTAAACGCCAGTTAATTTGATCGCTCATGACGTCGCATATGAACACTTTCAACTAATCCCAATCCAAGGAAAGTAGAGACGATTGAAGAACCACCGTAACTAATCAAAGGTAAAGGAATTCCAGTAATTGGCATAATCCCAGTTGACATTCCTACACTCTGGAAAGTTTGAAAAAGAATCATGCTAAATATCCCGACAGAAATCAGTAAGCCAAAGGTGTCTTCAGCTAACCTTCCAATCCTCCAAATCCTCAATAACAAAAGTCCTATTAATGTTAAAACAAAAACACTTCCCAAAAAACCGGTTTCTTCGGCAATAACTGTGAATATGAAGTCTGTTTGCTGTTCAGGAACTAAGTCTGATTTGTTTTGTGTCCCTTCAAACAAACCGCTTCCAGTGATTCCACCATTACCTATTGCTATTTGCGCCTGCTCAAGGTTGTAGCTTGCAGCTGTGGATTCATCATCATTAACAAAAACCAATAATCTACTAACTTGATAATCTTCAAGAGTTTCTGATTCAAATACAGCTATTACTCCTGTTAAAAGGATTAAAAATAATATGAATAAGTAACGCCCTTGGATGCCAGCTGCTACAACCATTCCAGCTGTTATAGCTCCATAGACCAGGATAGTTCCCAAGTCAGGCTGAGCAAGAATAGCTACGATAGGTAAACCTGCTGCAATAAGTGCAACTACTAGTCTTTTCTTGCTTATTGTTTCATCTCCACTTAGTAAAAATGCAAGTACTACCACGATCCCAATTTTGCAGTATTCCGAAGGCTGAAACTGGTAAATTCCTAGTTCATACCAACCTTTAGTTCCTTTTTTTTCAACGCCCAAGAATAAAACAGAAAAAAGTAGCCCCAAAATGACCAAATAAATTAGTGGGACAATTCTCTGGAGTCTTCTATGACCAATTGCTGCAACAACAAGCATGCCAATAACTCCTAATAGAAGAAAAACCGCCTGCTTTTGAACATGTAGTGTTTCGCTTTTCGCTACTATCTCAAAAGGTTTTTTAGTCGCTGAATAAATCATCAACAATCCGATTCCACTTAAAAGTAAGGCAATTACAGGAATCGAAAAATCAATATGTCGTAAAAGTTTACTTTTTCCAAAATTTGGAGTTCTAATATCTACCATTCCAACTACTCCATATTCGAAAAAATACTTAATTGATCTACGGGTGACAGAAGAGCTTCAATAACTTGCTCGCAATTAATTTCAATTCCACGAACCCTAACAGTCCCATCTGGGCTCAAAGCAGGTCCGAAAATCTCAGTTTCAGACTCACTAAAACTTTCTAAATTTTTCAACGAGTCGCTTTCCCGCCAAATATACCAGTCAATGCATAGCGGTAATGAGACTGAAACTGCGTAACGATTTTCGGTTGTTAGAGCTTCTGGAACCCTATCTTCTACCACTTTCTCCAAAACTCTGGCAGTCATCGGTGCTGCTACAGCACTCCCGAATCCAGCTTCCTCTAGGATCGCCACCATCACATAATCTGGATCTTGAGCTGGGGTCATTGCAGCGAATAAAGAAGAGTCCGCTTTTCCTCTAACCTCAGCTGTTCCAGTTTTTGCTGCAATTGGAAAGTTTTCTATTGGGAAAAACGCTCCATCTGTAGCTACTGAATTAAATGCCCAGTAAGCAGTTCCCTCTACATCTTCTGTTACACCCACAAGTCCCCGTATTGTTCTGTTTCTGAAATCAGAGTCAATTTCAATTTCCTTCTTAACTCTTTTCCCGAACTCTTTAAGCATTTCGCCGTCTCTATCAAATACAGATGAAACAATATTTGGAGCGTAGTTAGTTCCACCATTTGCAAATGTTGCATACGCATTAGCTAACTGCAGAGGAGTGACAAGTACATCTCCTTGGCCAACAGAGATATTTACGTTGTCGCCTGGGTACCATCTTCCATTTGGAAAAATTTGAGGATTATCTTCATGGCGTTGTTTTCGTTTTTGGGGAGTTGGGATGTACCCATCCTGTTCGAAAGGTAATTGAATTCCAGTTTGCATTCCCAAACCATAAGAACCTGCTGCATCTTGAATCGCATTTTCTGGGTGTTTTGGATTTATATAAATGGATTCTCCAATTGTGTAATAATAAACGTCACTCGAGACAGTAAGACTTCTAATCAGGTCAACGTTTTCGTAGGGCTTACTTCCAGCATTTCTGAAAACGCACCCACCAGCTGTCTCTAAATCCTCAGCGTCAGCTCGACAACTTTGTAAAAAATACTCACCAGGATCGTCTATAGGTTCGTCGGCTTCTTTTACTCTCCCCGTCCCAAAAACATCTTCGTGCCATGCAGCATGAGCTGTGAAGACTTTGAAAGTTGACCCAGGTGCATATTCTCCTTGAATGGATCTATTAAACATTGGTAAATCATTTGCCGGGTCATTCAATTCCGCCCAGCGTGACAAAGAGTAACCTCCAATTGACTCATTGGGATCGTAGGTAGGGAATGATGCCATAGCTTTGACTTCTCCATCTTTTGGAGAAATAATTAAGCTTGAACCGCCAGGAGCTACGAATGGTAGTGGCTCTTCATTATCTTCTGATGCTTCAGGGATTTTCTCTCTAGCCAAATAAATGCTTCTTTCAAGTTCATTTTCAACAAGGCTCTGTAGGTCTATATCTATTGTCAGATGTACGTCATTTCCCGCTATCGGAGGTTTAAAGAGATCTGTTCTTTCGCGAATCACCCTTCCTCTTCTGTCAACCTCTACTACCTTTTTACCATTCTGTCCCCTTAGGTCATCTTCAAACATCAACTCGATTCCAGATTTACCTATCTGATCTCTTAGAGAATATTCTTTCCCTTCTACTGGTTTTCTGATTAAGAGTTCAGAGTTAGTAACTGGTCCAACCCAACCCAGAACATGACTAGCAAGAGATCCATAAAGGTAAGAACGAACAGAACGATCAGCAACTTTCACACCTGGATAGCGATTTGGTCTCTCTCCAAAATAAACAAGTAAATCTTCAGGTACATCAACAGCGATCGGAATGTCATCGTATGGCCCATAGGAAGAATCCTTCAGCATCGTTTCTATATCTGTAACTTTTATTAATTTTCCAGAACGGTTTATTTCAATAGCAATTTCAGTCAACATCTCATTAATTTCTTGAGAGTTCATTTCTGACTCTTCAATTTCTTTAGGGTTAATGGTCACCGATGCGACAATTCTGTTACCAACTAATAACTTTCCATAATCATCGTAAATCTGCCCTCTTGGCGCTTCGATATTTATGACTCGAGTAATATTTGTTGTCGCAACATCTTTGGCCTCATCCGATTTCAAGGCTTGTAGATACCAAAGTCTCGCTGTCAACGCTAAAAACATCGACAAAGCTACTACTGCTAATACTCTCATCCGGTAGCGAATTATTTCGTCTCTCAACGAGAACCCCCAGCAAAATGACTTGTGACTTCTTGTGGCATGCCACTAGACACGGTCCAATTAACAATGCGGCTAATTGGCTTGGAAAAAAAAGTCGTCATAACTCCGGCAATTATTGCTGTCTCTGGCAGGGAATCTGTATTGAAAGTTTTCTCTCCGAAAATATGTCCCACAGTAGCTGTTAAGAGAACACCCGTAGCTACAGCCAACGCAACCCCAAAAGCTCGAATAATTAGTTTTTCGTTTAGAAATCTCTCTTCTAAATTACTCACTGCGACAGCAATAATCGGATAGACAAGAGCGTGTATGCCTAATGGTGATGCCACTACACAATCATTAACCAGGCCAGCCCAAAAAGAAACATGAGCTCCACGGATAGGTCCACCGTGATATCCAGACAATATAGAAATTAATAGAAGAAGCTCTACCCCCATACCATCGATGCGTATTTCTGTAAAAATTGAAGACTGTAGAATTGCTGCAGCGATGAGAAGAGTCAAAACTCTTAGCCAGGTATTCACTTTCTTTGACTATCCCTTGATTCCAAAATTACATTCAGGAAACTTAAATTCTCCAAAGAAGCAGATAAGTCAATTTCTATCGCGCGGGCGTAGTCAGCTTCTTTGTCGGGGTCGCTCACCCTTCCAACGGGAATATCTTGAGGAAAAATACTTCTTCCACCTGCTGTGACTACAACTTCACCGACTGACACTTCAGTATCAACATTTATCCCTGCATCAAGTACCAAAATACCAACTGAACCATTTCCTCGTGCTAGCCCTTCATCTTGAGAATTAATTAGTCTCACTCCGACTCTGAAATCGGGATGTGTCGCAAGCCTCACGAGAGAAGTTGAGCGATCAACTTCTTGTAAATAACCCACGAGTCCAGCTTTTGTTATTACACCAGCTCCTTCTTCAAGTCCATCATCAGTACCTTTATTTATCTCCACGACATGACTATTATAATTTCCACCTGGCACTCCAATAATTCGAGCTACCACAGTTTCTAACTCTAAATAATCTATGTCCACTTCCCCTAATAGTCTTTCCAGAAGTTCACGATCAGCTTCATCTCTGAGTTCCTCTCCTCGCATACGTGCTATTTCCATCTGTAAGCGTTCATTTTCATCGCTTAATTCGTCATAATTAAAAATTCCTTTCCAAACTGTCTGAAAAGGATCAGTTGCTCTATCTACAACTTTGCGAAATGGGCTAATTACATCACGAAAACCTTGTTGAAAATTATCTACCGGAAGAAAATCCCTAAACTGAACAGTCAATAAAGTTAAAGCTGCCGCCATTAAAACGAGTAAAACCACCCTCGGCCTGTCACTTGACCTATTGGGCACGGGTATTAATCCTGATTACTGCCGAAGAAAATGGTTCCGAAACGGTCAATCTCTTCTAATGCTTTTCCAGCTCCTAGAACCACTGAGTTTAATGGGTCGGGTGCCATCAGGACCTTCATTCCTATTTCTTCTATGAGTCTCTCGACAAGTCCGACGAGTAAAGCACCGCCCCCTGTAAGTACTACTCCTCTTTCCATGACATCAGCCGCCAGTTCAGGTGGAGTTGAATCCAAAGTAACTTTGATCGCATCAATTATTGCCATTAAAGGGAATGCCATTGCTTCTCGAATTTCAGAAGTTGTGAAATTGACTGTTCTAGGTAACCCAGTAGTTAAGTCGCTTGCGTTCACTTCGGCTATCAACTCTTTTTCAAGTGGATAAGCAGAACCAAGTTTCATTTTTATGTTTTCTGCTGTTCTAACCCCAATAGCTACACCGTGCTCTTGTTTTAAGTGCTGAATAATTGCTTCATCGAGTTCATTTCCGGCTATTCGTATGGATTGATTAGCCACAATACCCCCCAATGAAATCATCGCTACTTCTGTCGTTCCTCCACCGATATCAACAACCATGCTGCCCGTTGGTTCAGCAATAGGTAAGCCCGCTCCGATCGCTGCTGCCATTGGTTCTTCGATTATGTATGCAGGTGACCTCGCCCCAGCATGTTCAGCGGCCTCCTGAACAGCCCTTCTCTCCACTCCTGTAACTCCTGAAGGAACACAGATAACCATTCTTGGTTTAGCCCACCTTCGACTATGAACTTGCTGGATAAAATACCTGAGCATTTTTTCGCAAACATCAAAGTCAGCAATCACTCCATCTTCTAATGGGCGAATTGCCTGTATATGCCCTGGAGTGCGACCTATCATTCTCTTAGCATCAGCCCCTACAGATAAAACAGTCCCGTCACGAATATCTATTGCCACTACAGATGGATGGTCCAGAACGATTCCATCTCCTCGTACATACACAAGCGTATTTGCTGTGCCTAAATCGACAGCAATATCACGACCACCGAAAAATGTGGCGCTGCTTACCTGTTCAATCTGAGGGTTCACTGCCATTTACTTTCCTGATTCTTGGTCTTTAAGAATTTAAACTTTTGTTCTCGATACTTACAGTTAAGTACATAACTGTCTCTTGACGTTAGCCGAACTAAAACCTTTTTACCACTCTAAGCGCATAGATAACCACCCAGAGCGTGATTTAAAGTTCTGGAAAAAAGATACCTATTTCACGTTTTGCAGACTCTTCAGAATCAGAACCATGTATAAGATTTTCAGGCATCTCGGTTCCTAGATCACCTCTTATAGTTCCTGCTTCCGCCTGAGCTGGGTCTGTAGCTCCCATCAATTGTCGAGCAACTGCAAATGTTTCACCTTCGCTCTCTAAAACCATCAGCATCGAAGGTGAGCGAGACATAAAAGTCACCAACTCATCATAAAAAGGTTTACCCACATGTTCTTCATAATGAAGCGATAGAAGTTCAGGGTTAAGTTTTCTTAACTCAGCGGCGACAATAGTTAAGTCAGCCTCTTCGAGGCGGCGGATTATCTCACCGACCAGCTTCCTCTCAACCGCATCTGGTTTACACATTACAAAAGTTCTACTCATGAGAACATGCTACGACCTAGATAGAAACTTAATTGCAGTCTCTTCAGATTTCCGACAATGTAGGTTGAAAATCCTCCACAGCTCGTCGCACTTCGGAAATATTGTAAAAAGAGCCCGCAGAAACTATCAGGTCTTCTTCACCACCTATTCGCAGTGCCTTTAGAGCCGCTTCGTACGGATTCTCCGCCCTCTCCACATCCAATCCAAGTCTTCTCGCAACCTCTTCTAATTTGTTGGGATCAATTGCTCGTGGCGAAGGTGCTTCATGAACGATTACGATCTCGGGGGAAATGGCTTTAAGTTCTGAAAATATCTCTTCTGGGGAATGAGGTTCCAACGCTCCTAAGAGCAAAATTCTTCGACTCTCTGGGAAAACGTCATTAATAGTCTCCGCTAGATGATTAGCGGAATCTTTATTATGTGCTCCATCTACAAGAACTAAAGGTCTACGAGATAAAACTTCTAAGCGACCGGGAATTAACAATCCCCCGAAAGCATCTTCAACGACTTCTTCTGGCAGGGAGCCTTCTAAAAAGACTTCAGCGGTAGCTAATGAAAGTGCCGCGTTTTGAGCTTGACGTTTTCCATATAGAGGTAAAAATATTTCTTCATACTCACCGAAAATGCTCTTAATATTAATCACTTGCCCGCCGACTGCAGAAAGGGAGCTCTCTACGAAGAAATCCTTTCCGTATTGAAATAGTGGTTCAGGTTTCTCCAATAAAAACAGATCAACTACATCTTCTTCTGGATTACCCAACAATAAAGGTCTATTTTCAACAATTATTCCAGCTTTTTCCGCCGCAATGGACCTCCTCCAACCCTCTGATCCATCGGTATGGTCTTTTCCGATATTTGTTATTACAGCAACTTCTCCCTCGAGGACATTAGTTGCATCAAAGCGACCAAGTATTCCAACCTCGACAACAGCCGCATCAACACCTTCATTACTGAACAGGAGAATCGCAGCTGCAGTCAGTAGTTCAAAATAGCTAGGTTCCAATTCATGACTCTCCACATATTGAGAGACATGAAAAATTATTTCCGCAAATATTTCTTCGGTTATCTGTGACCCTGTAAGAGTAAACCGCTCTCTAATACTGTCAACATGTGGACTCATGTACGATCCGACGCGTAATCCTTTTGAAGAAAGTAGTGACTCAGTCATACTCACAACAGAACCTTTTCCATTTGTTCCAGTTACATGGATAGCCCGTAAATCCTTATGAGGCGCGCCCATGCACTCCATTAGTTGTGACATCGCAGCCAAACTCAAACCGTGAATACGCCCCGCAGTTGCTTCTCTGTTTATAAAGCGATCCAAGAAGCGCAAAGATTCATTAAAATTCATACGTCTGTAGGATATTGCCAGTGAACTTAAGAAGCGGCGCGATCCGTCTGCTCTTGGTCTCTTGGTTCAATTTTTGGAAGTGTTCGCTGGAGAACTGTTTCATTATCCACAACAACTCGGCCCGCTGTTTTGTCACCAGGTAATTCATACATAGAGTCAAGCAAGACTTCTTCAAGTATCGCCCTCAAACCTCGAGCGCCAGTCCCTCTTTCAAGAGCCTGCTCGGAAATAGCATTCAAAGCCTCGTCTGTCACCTCAAGCTCAATATCTTCAAACTCGAAAATTTTCTCGTACTGTTTGATCAAAGCATTTCTAGGTTCAGTCAAAATCTTCTTCAAAGCTTCTACATCAAGCTGAGATACTGTAGCTACCACTGGCAATCGTCCAATAAATTCAGGTATCAAACCAAACTTGACTAAATCCTCAGGTAGCACTCCTGAAAAAAGTGTCCCTAAGTCTTTCTCTTGAGCGGAACGTATATCAGCACCGAAACCAACACCAGCACCTCCTAGACGCGCTTCTATTGTTTCTTCAAGTCCCGCAAAAGCACCACCACAAATAAACAAAATATTTGTTGTATCAATCTGAAGGAATTCTTGATGAGGGTGCTTTCTTCCACCTTGTGGCGGTACCGCAGCTTTAGTACCTTCTAAAATCTTCAACAGAGCCTGCTGAACGCCTTCACCTGAAACATCTCTTGTTATTGAAGGGTTTTCGCTCTTCCGGGCTACTTTGTCTACCTCATCAATATAGATTATTCCTGTTTCAGCTTTTTTAATGTCGTAGTCCGCTGCCTGAATAAGTTTGAGAAGGATATTTTCTACATCTTCACCCACATAACCAGCTTCTGTTAAAGCTGTAGCATCCGCAATAGCGAATGGGACGTTCAACATTCGTGCGAGTGTTTGCGCCATTAGAGTTTTACCACATCCAGTCGGACCTATAAGAAGAATGTTAGATTTCCCTACTTCAACATCTTCTACTGAAACGTTTGCAGTTTTTATCCTCTTGTAGTGGTTGTAAACAGCAACAGAAAGTATTTTCTTAGCCTGTGATTGCCCAACAATATATTCGTCGAGAAAAGAAAATATTTCACGAGGATTAGGCAACTCTGTGAGTGTGAAATCAGAGGTTTCCGAAAGCTCTTCTTCAATTATTTCATTGCAAAGATCAATACACTCGTCACATATATAAACTCCAGGACCAGCGATTAATTTCTTTACCTGCTTTTGCGTCTTTCCACAAAATGAACACTTTAGGAGTTCTCCGCCTTCTCCAAACTTGGCCATTTTAAATCGCCTTTCCTACAGTCTCTTGTCTACTATCACGATCAGGTAACTGCCGAGATAGGTCCACTATTATCCGCAAAATTTCTTGAATCAATTACTTCATCAATTATTCCATACTCCACTGCTTCAGATGCGGTCATTACAAAATCACGATCCGTATCGTCATGAATTTTTTCTGTTGACTGACCAGTGTGTTTAGCTAAAACTTCCTCTAATTGAACTTTTAATCTTTGAATTTCTCTTGACGCTAGTTCTATGTCAGACACTTGCCCTTCAGCACCGGCATAAGGCTGATGGATAAGAACTCGGGCATGAGGAAGAGCTAATCTCTTACCTTTAGAACCAGCTGCAAGTAGCACCGCTGCGGCAGAGGCTGCCTGACCGAAACATATTGTTGTTATGTCAGGTTTTATGTACTGCATGGTGTCATAAATAGCAAAGAGTGCATTTATATCACCTCCAGGGGAATTTATATAAAGGCTTATATCACGATCAGGGTTTTCTGACTCTAAGTGTAAAAGTTGCGCACACACCAAATTTGCTACTGCATCATCTATAGGTGTGCCAAGAAAAATAATGTTCTCTTTCAAAAGACGCGAATAGAGATCAAAAGCTCTTTCCCCACGATTTGTCTGTTCAACAACCGTTGGAACTAGATAATTACTGATGCTTAAGTCAGCAAGAGTCATAATTCATCATCTCCGTCATTGTTTTCTTGGTCGACAATTTGATCATCCATCAAATCATCTTCACTCAGATCGTCCGCACTTACATCATCATTTTCGCTTATTTTTGGAGTCATGTCAGGGATATCTGGCTCTTTAACCTCCAAAATCGCTGAATCGACTTGATTTCCATCCTCATCTAAGAGTTTTACTCGATCAAAAATCCATTGCAAGGCCGCTTCTTTTGCTATATCTGCACGAACATCAATTAATCTTCCAGACTGTTTCAAAGCATCATGCAATTCTTCTGCCTTCATCTGCATTTGTGTCGCCATCTTTTCTAAATAGTTCTCGAAAGCTTCTTCCTCTTCATCTAAATATTCAACATGAGCAACAGAACGTAGACCTAAATCGATGCGAGCTGAGACTTCTGCAGTTTCACGAAAATCTTCTCTTATCGCTTCAATTTCACCACCGGTTGCTTCTAGATATTTGTCGAGTTCGAGACCTTGCGAATTAAGTCTCATTTCTAAATCTCTAATTCTTCGATCTATCTCGCTTTCTATTAATTCTTCTGGAAGTTCGATTTCAATTAGATCACCTATTGCTTTCGCTATGAGGTCACGAGCTAGCATTCCAACCTGTTCACATTTTGTTTCATTCATCCGATGTCTAAGGTCGGCCATCAACTCATCCGCCGTTTCAAATTCGGATACTTGAGAAGCAAAATCATTGTCCACCTCAGGCAAAATACGTATCTGCACTTGTCCAACTTTGATATCTATGGAAAATGAACTTTCTTCTTCTGTGGGGTTTTTTGCATCAAACTCAAGGTGGTCTCCTTCTGAGCTCCCAGTCAAATACTCATCAACTTCAGGCAAAACTGTTCCGCTACCAACTTCGTAAAGATACTCAGTAGCGCTAAGCCCAGGCACTGGTTCGCCGTCTTGTGTTCCCTCTATATCGATTGTTACAAGGTCGCCTTCTTCAGCAGGTTTTTCAGCTTCTTCAAGCGTTGCCAAATGTTTTCTCATCGAATCAAGTTGATTTTGGAATTCTTCTTCAGTTACTTCTGGTGAAGGAACCTCAATCTCTAGGGATCCATGTCCACTTATAGAAGGTTTTGGCCGAATCGGGACAGTTGCATCGAATGTAACAGAACCATGGCTAATGTCACTCGTGATTTCAATCTCCGGTGGGCCGATAGCGTCAACTTCGTTTTCAATCAAAGCTCTTCCATAGTAAGTCGGGAGTGAATACTCAAGGGCATCTTGTCTACCTGCTGCAGGTCCGAGTCGGGCTTCAATTACCTTTCTTGGTATTTTCCCCGGTCGGAAGCCAGGCAGCTTTATATTTTTAGAAATCCGCTTTAAAGCCTCGCCAACTTCACGGTCGAATTCTTCATCTTCTATTACGACACTTAATTTAACTTTGTCGTCATCTTGAGTTGTTATTTTTGAATCCACAGACATGAGAGTGTATCGCCACAGTTGCTTCTCTAAACATCATGATTCTCTCTAATTTGCACCTCAGAGGAGCCTCTGAGCGCTACCATCGATACTGACTGCGGGTGTAGTTCAACGGCTAGAACCTCAGCCTTCCAAGCTGATGATGGGAGTTCGATTCTCCTCACCCGCTCAAAAGAACACTTTGATCTACGCAGCCTTATATCTGTATGTTCACAAAACACACAATAAACACAGGTAAATAAATCTCGATATTCAAAAAATTTTGTTTTTTTTGCCACCTCCGATCTAACATCACCTTGTGCTAATTGCTCAAATATCTGATCTCCATATCCGTGATCATCTAGGAATGTTCGGCGAACTCGTAGATACGTCAAAAACTTTAGAAAAGGCGATCCATCTTTTAAATGCTCTAGACCCTCAACCAGACGTTGTACTAGCTACCGGAGATTTAACCGATGACGGGACCAAAGAACAATACTCTCAACTACTCGAAATCCTTTTACCTCTAAATGCTCCTCTATTACCCCTTCCCGGTAACCACGATGTTTATTCAGAATTTCTTAATGCCTTTTCTTCAAAACTTCCTGATGAAATACCCGAAAATCACTGCAGTTACGTAATAGATGACTTCCCCATAAGGTTGGTAGCTTTAGATACTTCACTACCAGGCCAACATGATGCCCTCTTCAGTGAAGATCATGAGCTCTGGCTCTCAAATGTTCTTTCACAAGAGAAGGACAAACCAACGCTAATTTTCACACACTTTCCACCATTTGAAACTGGGATTAATTTTATGGACCTTTCGGGCTTAAAATCTGCTGATCGTCTGGAAGGGATAATCAGAAATAACCCTCAGGTTAAGTTAGTAGTAGCAGGCCATTTGCATAGGCCTATTCAAACATCTTTTGCTTCTACGATGATCTCTGTATGTCCATCAACCGGCAACCAATTGAAGCTCGATCTAAATCCCAAAAATGGCTCGGCTGTAGATGAGCCTCCAGGATTCCAACTTCATGTATGGAAAACTGATCGTTTCGTAACCCATACCGGAATTATCTGGGATGGAAAAGAGTTAGACATGTCTCAATACGTAGCTTATGTGAATGAGAAAATTTCTAAAAATGAAGGCATCATAAAAGACTGAAATACCGCCTTTCATGGGCAACTTATTTGTAGAGTCAATACCTATGTCTGAAATTCAAATCACTGAGCACCCGCGCCGCGATCAAGTTTTTACACCAGAGGCAACAGAATTCATCGCTAATCTCGTGAGAAAATTTCGAGACGAACGAAACGAACTCCTCGAAGCGCGAAAGGTAAGACAAAAAGATTTTGAATCTGGTGTAAGGCCGGACTTCTTAGAAGAAACTAAAACAGTTCGCGAGGGAGATTGGAAAGTGTCTCCCCCTCCTGAAGATATTGCCGATCGCCGAGTTGAAATTACAGGACCAACGGAACGAAAAATGATGATCAACGCACTTAATTCAGGTGCAAAGATATTTATGGCCGACTGTGAAGATTCTTCTACCCCCACCTGGAACAACGTTCTGGAAGGTCAGATAAACATACGTGACGCTTTTCGCCGTGAACTCGCCCTCGAAACAGAAACCAAGAAATACCGACTAAACGATGAGATAGCAACACTTTTTATAAGACCTAGAGGGTGGCACCTTTCAGAAAAGAACGTTGTGATAGACGGAGAGTCAGCACCAGCCAGTTTGATCGATTTTGGACTCGTTATATTTCATAACGCACAAAACTCAATCCAACGCGGCACGGGACCATTTTTCTACTTGCCAAAACTTGAAAGCCACAAAGAAGCACGCCTTTGGAACAAAGTGTTTTGCTACGCTCAGGAAACTCTTGGCATACCACATGGCTCCATCAGGGCAACAGTGCTCATCGAAACAATTCTCGCCGCCTTCGAAATGGATGAAATATTGTATGAACTTAAAGATCATTCTGCCGGTCTAAACGCGGGAAGATGGGATTACATATTCAGTGTTGCTAAAAAGTTCGCTTCAGACGAAACTTTCGTGTTGCCAGACCGTTCCGATGTCACCATGACAGTTCCTTTCATGCGTGCTTACACAGAACTCATGGTGGCCACATGTCATAAAAGAGGTGCACATGCAATTGGTGGCATGAGTGCATTTATACCAAACCGCAGAGATCCTGAAGTCACAGAGGAAGCCCTCAAAAAAGTCTCAGCAGATAAGAGTCGTGAAGCAGCTGATGGCTGTGACGGGACATGGGTAGCTCACCCTGATCTTGTCGAAATAGCAGTTGAGGAATTTGACAAAGTTCTTCAAAACAAACCCAACCAAATTGACCGACTTCGAGATGATGTTTCAGTTTCAGCTGAAGACCTGCTATCAATCAATCAAACAGGTGGAGCTATCACTCTAGAAGGATTAAGAATTAACGTGGATATAGGTCTTCGTTACATTGCCTCATGGTTAGCTGGCACCGGTGCCGCTGCAATAAACAATCTAATGGAAGATGCAGCCACCGCGGAAATAAGCAGAGCGCAAGTATGGCAATGGGTTCACCATGATAAAGAATTAGATACTGGTGAAACTGTGACCACTGACCTAGTTAAAAACATTATCGAACAACAAATAGCTGCTATAGAAGAAGACATGGGGACAGAACAATTCAATACTTTTCCTTTTGATCAAGCGAAAAAAGTTTTTGAAGAAGTAGCTTTAGCAGATGAATTTGTAGATTTCTTAACCTTGCCGGCTTACAAAATTATTGACTAATAGCCGTCACATTTAACCAGAAAGGTAACAATGAAAGAAAGTTTCAAGAAGCAGGTGGAATATCTTGAACAAGATTGGGCTAACAACGAACGTTGGAATGGAATCAAACGAGACTATTCAGCAGAAGATGTTGTGCGCCTACGAGGATCCATACTCCCCCAGTATTCCCTGGCAGAACATGGAGCAAAATTGCTCTGGGAGCGACTACACGAAATGGATTATGTGCATGCACTGGGTGCTCTAACTGGTGGGCAAGCAATCCAGTATGTCAAAGCTGGACTTCCTGCAATCTATTTATCTGGTTGGCAAGTAGCAGGCGATGCTAATTTATCTGGCGAAATTTATCCCGATCAGAGTTTGTATCCCGTAAATTCAGTTCCTTCAGTCGTTGAGCGGATCAATAATGCACTCAGACGCGCAGATCAAATTGAATGGACAGAAAACAATGGTGAAGCAACTCGAGAATGGATGGCTCCAATTGTTGCTGATGCTGAAGCAGGTTTCGGTGGAGCTTTAAACGTCTTTGAGTTAACTAAAAGCATGATCGAGGCCGGTGCTGCCGGAGTCCACTTGGAAGATCAACTTTCATCTGAGAAGAAATGCGGGCACATGGGAGGCAAGGTTTTAATACCCACCCAACAGCATGTCAGGACTCTTACAGCTTCACGTTTAGCTGCTGACGTAATGGGTGTTCCTACAGTTTTAATAGCTAGAACTGACGCTTTAGGCGCAAACCTAATAACCAGCGATATAGACGACCGGGACAAAGAATTCCTTACAGGTGAGAGAACCTCGGAAGGCTTTTTCGCTACAGAACCAGGAATGGCCACTCCTGTTATGAGAGGCTTAGCTTACGCCCCTTACGCAGATTTGATTTGGTGCGAAACAAGCACCCCTGACCTAGACGAAGCGAAAGTTTTTGCAGAAGGAATTCATGCTGAGTTCCCAGGCAAAATGCTGGCTTACAACTGCTCACCTTCATTTAACTGGAGATCACATCTAGACGATGAAACGATCGCTAAATTCCAAAAAGAACTCGGTGCCATGGGTTACAAATTCATCTTTATTACACTCGCTGGATGGCATGCGCTAAACGCTTCCGCTTTCGATCTTGCTGTTGGCTACACAG
>MDSW01191741.1_pt1 | contig 19977 bp, 22 predicted proteins | sample 811171 | NCBI WGS metagenome assembly MDSW01 (sample SAMN05326641, study PRJNA326480) | marine metagenome | isolation source: seawater | place: Atlantic Ocean: North West | collected 2012 | reverse complement strand
TACAAACAACATACCACAAAAAGATGGGGGAACTCATTTAGCCGGATTCAGGGGCAGTTTAACAAGAGTTCTAAAGTCATTTATTAAAAAAGAAAATGCGAAAAAAACACCCACAGACCTTTTGGGAGAAGATGTAAGAGAGGGTTTAATAGCCATAATATCTGTAAAAGTTCCAGACCCTAAATTTTCATCACAAACAAAAGAAAAACTTGTTTCATCTGAGGTAGAAAGTGTTGTTAGCACAGTTTTTAGTAAATATTTTAATGAATTCTTGCTAGAGAACCCTAAAGATTCAATGAGCATTATCTCCAAAGTCTCTGAAGCAGCACTTGCTAGAGAGGCCGCAAGAAAAGCAAGGGAAATGACAAGAAGAAAAGGCGTGCTAGAAATAGCTGGACTTCCAGGAAAGCTTGCTGATTGTCAGGAAAAAGACCCGACTTTATCTGAGATATATATAGTTGAGGGAGATTCTGCAGGCGGATCTGCAAAACAAGGAAGAAATAGAAAAAATCAAGCAATTCTTCCACTAAAAGGAAAAATAATAAACGTTGAGAAAGCAAGGATAGATAAGGTTTTGGGCTCTGCTGAAGTAGGGACTCTAATAAAGGCTTTAGGATGCGGCATTGGTAAAGATGACTTTGATATTAATAATCTTAGATACCATAGAATAATAATTATGACTGATGCTGATGTAGATGGGTCTCACATTAGAACTCTTCTTTTAACTTTTTTTTACAGACAAATGTATGAGATTGTCGATAAAGGACATATATACATAGCCTTACCTCCTTTATATAAGATTACCAAGGGAAAAGAATTTATTTATGCCTCTGATGAAAAAGAAAAAGATGAAGCTATTAAAAATCTCTCCAAAAACGGTTCTAGAGGGCTTGAAGTGCAAAGATATAAAGGTCTGGGAGAAATGAATCCAGAACAATTATGGACAACAACAATGGATCCAACAAATAGAAGAATGATGCGTGTTGACATTAATGATGTTCAGGATGCAAATGAATCATTTGAAGTTTTAATGGGAGATGATGTTGAGCCTAGAAGGGAGTTTATCGATGCAAATGCCCTTTCTGTTAAAGAGCTAGATATTTAGTTAATTTCTTTAAAATTAGAGTTTATCCAATTATAAACATCATTTGTTAGGTTTTTTGGATTTTTACCAGTTATTGGCTTTCCAATCCTTACTTGAACACAACCCCTTTCCTTATTAAACCTTCTATTTCTCCAATATAGACCAGAATTGTGACATATTGGAATAATAGGAACATTGTTTTTGGCAGCTAAAATACCATAACTTTTTGAGAATGATTTTAATCCTTTACGCGGCCTAGCCCTCGTTCCTTCTGGAAAAATGATTATAGACGATCCATTTTGCAGTTTTTTTGAACCATCTTTAATAACTTTTTTTAAACTTGAAATTTTTTTTGATCTTATTAAATGAATTGGTTTTAGGCAAGCAAGAGCCCACCCAAAAAAAGGTATAAACAATAACTCTTTTTTTATAATACTAGAAGAAGGAAAGCATAAGGTCTGTAAAAAGAATGACTCCCAGGCTCCTTGATGATTCGACACCAGAATACAAGGCTTGTTAGGTATATTATTGATACCAGAAATATTCCAATTCACACCACATATCACTTTTAAGGCATTTAGGATAAAAAACACCCACATCGATGCAACTTTCTGTAAAGTCTTGGTTCTTAAAATGGGAAATAGCAAAATAACAACTAAAGATGCAGGAATAACAGTTGTGTATAATAGAATATTGAATAAAAAGCTTAATATAGTTTGCAATTTAAAGCTTTATCTTACTAGATATAATTTCATTAAGATTATTAGAATCTATTCTTGATTGCTCCATAGAGTCTCTATCTCTTAAGGTAACACCTTTGCCCTCAAGACTTTCAAAGTCAACTGTTATACATACTGGTGTGCCAATTTCGTCATGCTTTCTATAGCTTTTTCCTATATTTCCTGTATTTTCAAGCACCACTCTGCCTATTTTTAAAGTTTGTAATTCTTTTACAATTTTTTTAGCACAAGCAACCATTTCGGCATTGTTTTTCTTCAAAGGAATAACAGCTATTTTGATAGGCGCAAGATGAGGTTTTAATTTAAGCACTGTTCTTTCTTTGCCATCTGGAAGTTTTTCTACTGAGAACGCCTCATTTAATATTGCTAAAAAACCTCTTTCAACCCCAGCAGATGGTTCAATGACAAACGGAACAACCCAATTTCCATTTTCATCCTGAATCGCTAGTTTACTATTTGAATCTTTATTTTTTGTAACAGAAGCATTTATATTTAACTCTGATTGTTTTTTTGAGTGTGAGCCAAGATCAAAATCAGTTCTATTTGCTATACCCTCCAACTCTTCAACACCGTGAGGAAATTCGTACATTATATCAATGGTTTTCTTAGAATAATGAGCAAGCTCATCTTTTGGGACATCATATAATTGAATACTTTTCATGGGTACACCTTGATTTACCCACCAATCTAGCCTTTTTTGTACCCATGAAGAATGCGCTTCTTCATCATCTCCTGGGTTAACAAAATACTCTAGTTCCATTTGCTCAAACTCACGCACTCTGAAAATAAAATTTCTTGGCGTTATTTCATTCCTAAAAGCTTTGCCAGTTTGTGCTATACCAAATGGAAGTGATTTTGATGTAGAATCTATTATATTTTTAAAATTAGTAAAAATTTGTTGTGCTGTTTCTGGCCTTAAATATGCAAAGTTATCCCCGTCGTCTATTGGCCCCACATTTGTTTTAAACATTAAGTTAAATTGTCTTGGCTCAGTAAGGTCTTCCTCTTTGCATTCAGGCGGCACTTGGTCTGCTCTAAATCTTTTCTGACAAGATTTACAATCAACCATAGGGTCTGAGAATGTGTCTTCATGCCCTGAGTACTTTAAAATTAGTGGATTTGTAAGTATTGACGAATCTAATCCCTCAATATTATCATTCTCATATACCATTGACTCCCACCATGACTGTTTAATATTATTTTTTAACTCTACTCCTAGTGGACCAAAATCATATACGCCCTGCAAGCCTCCATAAATATCCCCAGATTGAAAAATAAAACCCCTTCTTTTACACAGGGCAACTAATTCGTCCATATTTTTTGCAGGCAATTAAATTCTCCCAATATTATTCGACATTTGTCTATTTATTGTAACTATCAAATTATTTTTAAATTGTTTTGTATATTATTGATATTTATGATTATATATCATGCATTATCTTTTAGCTTAGTATGAAAGCACTATTTTACATAATTTCTCTATTTCCAAAAACTTTTTTTGTTTATTTGGTTGATATTTATATATTTTCAAAATTATTTCGCTTTTTTAAATCATATAAAATAACTAAAATTAATTTAAAGATTGCATATCCAGATCTAAATCCTTCAGATATTAATCTTCTCGCAAAATTAAGCATAAGAGAGTCTATTATATCTGGGTACGAAACAATTTATACCTGGGGCAGAAGGAGTCATGAATCAAACAGTCAAGTTTTTAAAATTGAAAATAATTTTCTATTAAAAAATCTTGTAAATAAAAGAAAAGGTTTAATTGCTGTTGCCATCCACAACAGAAGCGTTGACATGTTGCTAAGATGGTTGAATTCTAATTTTGTTACAGTAAGTTTATATAAAAAAATAAAGATTAATGTTTTAGATAGATTTGTTAAAAGAGAAAGGGAGGCTGGTGGTTCAAAAAGCATTGAAACATCAATACATGGCGTCAGAAAAATTTTAAAGGCATTAATGTCTAAAGAAATTATATGTTTTGCAGCAGATCAGGTTCCACAAAGAGGGCATGGAGAATATATTAAGTTCTATAATAAAGAAGCTTACAGCACAACACTAGTTCAATCATTAGCCGCTAAAACAAATGCCCCAGTATTATATTTTTATTTAAATTCTAATAAAGAAGGATTTTTATCAATTTCTTTAAAATCATGTAGTGATGATATCTTTGATGATAGTAAGCACAAACTATTACTAAATTCTGATATTGAAAAAATGATTAACAAAAGACCCATAGATTATTCTTGGGAATATAAAAGATTCAAGAAGAGTAGGGCTGGCGAATTAAATCCTTACTCCTCTATTTAGCCCAAAACATTGGCGTAAGAATAACCAATAAAGTAAATATTTCTAACCGACCAAGGAGCATAGCAAAAGCTAATATCCCTTTTGAAAACGAATTTATATCAGCATAATTTTCAGATACAACTCCAAGACCTGGTCCAAGATTATTCAGGCATGCGCCAACGGCTGAAAAAGCTGACTCAAAATCTAGTCCTGATATCAATACCCCAACAAGGAGAATAACAAAAGAAATTACATAAATTGAAAAGAATCCCCATACCGATGTAGCTACCTCTTCATCAACACTTTTAGAGCCGAGCTTTATAGAAATAACAGAGTTTGGGTGAATTATTTTCATTATATTTTTATATGCATGGCTTAACATGATCATCACCCGCCACGACTTAATTCCCCCACCAACTGATCCTGAACAAGCTCCAACGAAGGCCCCTATAAGAAGCAGGAATGATATTGAAAAAGGCCATTCTGAGGAACTGCCAATTGTAAAACCTGTTGTAGTAACCATTGAAACAGTATGAAATGCAAGCTCTCTAGTAGATGGAGCGTTATCGCTTTGGCTAAAAAAACTAACAAGGAAGGCTACAATGAATATTAGGAGAATAAACGACATGAAAAACCTAAGCTCTGGATCAAAGGCATATTTGAGAGGCTTTTTCTTATATATAGCAAAATAATGTAAGGCAAAGCTAAAAGCAGACAAAAACATAAATACGATACATATAATCTCTATATTTATATTATTAAAAAAACCAATACTTTCATCGTGAGTTGAAAATCCCCCAATTGCGACTGTTGACATAGAGTGTGAGATGGCATCAAAGCCTGACATCCCGTTAAAATAATATAAGACTGCGCAAATAATGGTTAGACCAAAATATATTAACCACAAAGCTTGAGCTGTTTCTTTGATTCTTGGCGTTAGTCTTTGTTCGCCCATTGCACCAGGCACTTCTGTTTTATAAATTTGGCCGCCACCAATTCCTAAAAGAGGCATTACTGCAATAGCAAGAACAATAAGCCCCATTCCACCCATCCACTGTAAAAGCTGTCTGTAAAACAATAATGATTCAGGCATACTATCTAAACTCGATATCACTGTAGCGCCAGTTGTTGTAATTCCTGACATTGATTCAAATATAGAATCTATGAGACTCATGCCGTTTAAATAAAATGGAACAGATCCAGCCAATGACAGCACTATCCAGAACATAACGATAATAACAAAGCCATCTTTTTGTGATAAATCTTTTTTAATATTTCTAGTAAGAAAAAGGCCAACAAGACCTACAAAAGAAACAAAGGCTAGCGTTGTTGTAAATAAGCCAAGAGCACCATCATCAAATGCTACAGAAACAATTATTGGGAATATGTATGAAAAACTAAATAACAATATTAATATACTAAAGAGATTTAATATTGACTTAGGATTCATTAATTTATCTTAAATAGAACTTCTACTTCAGACATCATATCCTTATTTGCAAGAAAAATAATAAGATGGTCGTTTAGACAAAGCTCAACATTAGAATCAGGCATTATAAGTTCGCCATGTCTCACAACTGCACCAATAGAAGCTCCTTCTGGCAATGGAATCTCTTTAAGAGATTTGCCAAACAAATTAGATGTAAACTCATTTGCATGAACAACGCCTTCGATAGCCTCGGCGCCAGTATGCATTTTAAGCAATACATCTTGAGCAACATCACTTTCACGTAGATCCTGGAGAACAGACGAAACAGTAAGTCGGTATGGAGCAATATATATATCAATAAACCCTGGCACTAAACCTAAATATGATGGGTTATTTAATATGATCATTGTTTTTTTGGCTCCCATTTTTTTTGCGAGGAGAGATGACATTAGATTTGTTTCATCATCATCGGTTATGGCGCAAAAGATATCTATATTTTCAATTCCTTCGCTTTTTAATAAATCTTCATCTGTTGCAGATCCATGAAGAACAATTGATTTTTCAAGTTTCTTTGATAGATCACTACATTTTTTTTCATTAGAATCAATCAATTTTATCTTATAGTCACTTTCAATTTCTTTTGCCAAAGAAAACCCAACCTTACCCCCTCCTACAATCATTACTCTTGAAAAATCATCCTCTTTATCTCTAAATTCATTAACAATTTGATCAACATTAGACTCAGATGATATAAAGTAGATTTCATCTCTTGCCTTAACCTTGGTATCACCAGAAGGTATAAAAGGCTTTCCGTCTCTATAAATAGATGCAACAAAAGCATCTGTTTCAGGCATGTCGTCTTTAAATTCTTTAAGCTCTCTCCCAACAAGCTTCCCTTTCTTTTTGGCTTTAACGCATACTAGACTTACATTGCCGTCGGCAAACTTCTCAATTTGCTCAGTTCCAGGATGTATAATTAACTCTTTTAAGTGATTCATCACTTCATTTTCAGGGCTGATAACCATATCAATTACATTTTCACCAAAAATATCAAGATTATCAGTATATGAGCCTTCGCTTAATCTGCAGATCGTTTTCTTAACATTAAATTCTCTTTTTGCAACTTGGCATGCGATTATATTTACTTCATCATTAGAAGTAACAGCAATTACTATAGTTGATTCATCTGCACCAGATTTTTTTATAGATAAAGGATGCGCAGCATGTCCCTCTACTGTCATAATGTCTAACTTTTCTTCCAAAGAAGAAAGAGTATTTTTATTTTGATCTACTATTGAAACATCATAGTTGTTATTCACCAAAGCTCTGGCAAGACTTCCACCAACTCTTCCAGCACCCAGTATTAGTACTTTCATATTGTGTAAATTAAACCTCTTTCTCGATAATTAAAAGAGTTATTTTAAAAATAAATTTTATTTAAAAAAAGATGAATAAGAGTTAAAGACATCCAATGAAGTAATTTTATTTTTATTAGGAAACTGTAAGTGAGTAATTACTATCTTATTATCCCTTGTATTGATGTACAATCCTGATTTATCAATTCTATCTATAGTGCCAGGAGAATTACAACTTTTTTCTCTAGATATTCGAATTCCATGTATTTTAATAACAGTATCATTATATATAAAACTCATCCCTGGCCACTCAAAAAATGCCTTAAATTTATTAATTATATCTATTGAACTATCATCAAAATTTGTTACTGAGTTCTCTTTAAAAATTTTTTCACAGTATGACGCCATGTCATGGTTTTGTTTTTTAAAAGCTATATCCTTCGTATTTGTTTTTATTAATACTTCATTTATTTTTTCAATAGAAAGATCAGTTAATCTATTTTCTAAAGTTACTTTATTATCATCTGCATGAATATCTAAATTGTAGGTTGATATGATATCTCCCTCATCTAACTTCTTTGACATTTTCATGAAGGTTACCCCTGTTCGTCTATCGCCGTTTAAAAGAGTTGATTGTATTGGAGACGACCCCCTATATTTTGGCAATATAGAAAAATGTATATTTATGGCCATTATTTTTGGGTGTTCAAGCAACCAGCCAGGAATAAGGTTCCCATAAGCAACCACAACTATATAATCAACATCCAACAAATTAATCTGTTTTACAAACTCAGACTCATTTAGTTTTTGAGGTTTAAATATTTGCAAGCCTGCATCTTTTGCAATTTTACAAACTTCAGACTCCAGCAAATCTTTACCTCTTTTGCCTCGTTTATCAGGCTTTGTTATAACGCCTTTTATATTGATAGAAGGGTCATCAATTAAGTGTTTTAGAATTTTTGATGAGCTAAATGGTGTTCCAGCATAAATAATATTCATATGTTCGCTTAAAATCGTTTATTTTCTCTTAAAATCTTTTAAAAGTTTATTTTTTATTCTTTCTCTTTTTAAAGAACTTAAATAATCAACCATTAACTTTCCATCTAAATGGTCAATTTCATGCTGTATGCACACTGTAAGAAGGCCTTCGGGTTTGTCAAAATGCTCTTTACCATTTAGATCTTGCCATTTCAAGGCAATACTATCTGGCCTTGAAATTATTTCGTTATAACCCGGTATAGACAAACAACCTTCTTCAAATTCAAATAAATTATAATCATCTAAAACTTCATATGACGGGTTTATAAATATTTTTGGGTCATTCCTATCTTCTGATAAGTCCATGACAATCAACCGTATATGCTTATCAACTTGAGTAGCAGCAAGCCCAATGCCATTAGCATCATACATCGTCTTTAACATATCATCTGCAAGATTTTGTAGACTTTTGTCGAATTTAGTAACTTTTACAGCAACTTTTCTAAGTCTAGGGTCAGGAAATATCAAAATTTTCAATTTTTTACCCATATAGGTTATTTTTTATTATAATTGCATGATTATAATCTAGTTAATTATTTAAGAGTAAAAAAATGTCAAACCAAACCATAGAAGTAGCGATAATCATGGGCTCTGACTCAGATTTGCCAATTGTAGAGTCAATTTTCCCGATATTAGACTCATTTGGCGTCAAATATACTAAAAATGTCATGTCTGCACATAGAACCCCTCATGACGTTATGGAATTGATTAAAAATTCAGAAAATAATGGATGTAAGATATTTATTGCAGCAGCAGGAATGGCTGCGCACCTTGCGGGAGCAGTTGCTGCCCATTCTACGAAACCAGTTATAGGCATACCTATAGAATCTGGGGGTATGGGCGGTATAGATTCTCTTCTTTCTACTGCAATGATGCCTCCTGGTGTTCCGGTTGCCACAGTAGCTGTTGGAAAGAGTGGCGCCAAAAATAGTGCAATATTAGCAGTTCAAATTCTTGCTACAGCAAATGAAGATCTCGCTCAAAAACTTGTTGAATATAAAGCAAATATGAGATCTGAAGTTTTAGAAAAAGACAAGAAACTTAATTCTTAATTGAACAAATTATCTCTAGACGTAAGGTCCTCAGCTGAATGGTTAAAGGCAGGCAAAATACTTATACATCCAACTGAGTCTATATGGGGTCTTGGATGCGATGCCTTCAACAAAAAGTCTGTAAATAAAATATTTGAATTAAAAAAAAGAGATAAAAAAAAGAACTTTATATTGCTAGCAGATTCTATAGATACAGTAGAAAAAAGTCTTTGTAATTTATCTATAAAAGATAGAGATGTATTATCTAAATATTGGCCTGGACCATATACATTCTTAATAAGATACCATAATAATATCCCAGATCATTTAAAAAACGAGACAGAAAAAATTGCAGTAAGAGTAAGTAATCACTTACCTATTATTAACTTATTTAAAGGCTTTTCTGGAATTATGGTTTCTACATCTGCAAATATCTCTGGAGAGGAAAATATTAATAATCCCAATGAGATAGTTGATATTTTTGAACATCATGAACTTGCATATTATGATGAGTCTCTTGGGGTTAATAAAAAGCCATCTCAAATTATTGATTTAGAAACAAAAGCCATTGTCCGAGCATAAAATGAAACATAAAGACGAGCAAAAATTTAGAGCAACACATTCTTTTGTTAAAGATAAATTTAATAAACTAGAAGGATCAAATAATTCAAAAATTTCAGAAGATAATTGGACAAGAGCCGAGGGCGGAGTTGGAACAACTTATGTAATTGCTGATGGAGACTTCTTTGATAACTGTGCTGTAAATTTTTCATCTATTTATGGAAAAAAACTGCCAAATGCTGCACTTGCAAAAACTCTTAATAAAGAAGTAAATTTTGGCTATCAAGCAGCTGGGATCTCTGTAATTTCGCATCCTAAAAACCCACATATACCAACCAGCCATATGAATATTAGAATTTTCGGAATTTTAGATAAAGACGGTTTAATGTGTGACTGGTGGATAGGTGGAGGGTATGATCTCACGCCTTTTTTGCCATATAAAGAAGACATTATTGGTTGGCACAATGATGCTAAAAAGTTTTTAGACCCATATGGCGCCAATTTTTATAAAGATTTTTCAGAAAACTGTAATAATTACTTCAATATTCCTCATAGAAATGAAAGGAGAGGAGTTGGCGGAATTTTTTTTGATAATTTAAAAAATTTTTCATCTATAGACCTGGGGATATCATTTCTTCAAGCCATGGCAGTTACATATATTGAATCATACATAAAAATTATTAAAAGACGAAGAAACTTAGATTATTGCGAGGCCCAGAAAGAGTTTCAGTTGCTCAGAAGAGGTAGATACGCAGAATTTAATCTTGTTTATGACCGAGGTACTGCTTTTGGCCTTGAGTCTAATGGAAGAATTGAATCAATATTATCTTCCTTACCAAGCAACGTGAAATGGTCTTATAAAAAATCTGAAGAATATAATTTGCTTGAGAAAAAGCTGTTAGAGCATATAAACAGAGATTGGAATGTCTAAGAAATTTAAATTAGGTGTCATAGGAAATCCAATAGAACATTCACTCTCACCTTATATTCATTCTAGATTTGCTAGAAATGAAAATATAAATATTGAATATTTGCCATATAAAATTAATGAAACCGATTTTGATATATTCATAAATGAATTTTTTAAAGACCCTATGGCAAAAGGATTAAATGTAACTCTGCCATATAAAAAGAAAGCTGCAAAAATTGATGCTGAAATATCAAACGAAGCCAAATTTATAAATGCTGTTAATACCATTACAAAAGATAAGAAAAAAATTTTACTTCACTCAACTGATGGAATTGGTTTTATATCAGATCTTAAGAAAGATAAAAACTTTAACTTTAATGATACCAATGTTTTATTCATTGGAGCTGGAGCAGCTGCAGAAAGTATTTTATATAAAGTAGCTCAAGAAAAAATTGCTCATATATCTATAATGAATAGAACGCAAGAAAATGCAGAACTCTTAATAAGAAAATTTTCAAGCATTGCCTCTATTGATATTGCGCATGAATCTAACAATAAATATGACCTGATTATTAATTGCTCATCTGCAGGATTAACAGGCGATTTTCAACCTATCCAAGAAATTCCTATTACAAAACATACTTACTTTTATGATCTAAACTATTCATTGGTTGAAACCCCATTTTGTAGATGGGCATTAGAGAGATCTAACAAAGTCTTCGATGGCATGGGGATGCTGGTTCAGCAAGCCGCGCATTCATTCAAGATATGGTTTAAAGCTTTTCCGGAGACTGAATCGGTAATTAGAGATATTGAGAGCATGAGAGAATGAAAAAATTCGTGCAGTTCATTGCGGGGGCAATCTGCCCATTATGTAAAGAAAAAGACACTGTTGCAATTAACTCAAATAATGATGAAATATATTGTGTGAAATGTGATTATAAGGAGAAGAGGCCTTTAGAAGATAAAACACATAAATCGAAAGAAATTAATGTTATTAATTTAGAAGATTTTAAAACGAACAGGAATGAAAATTGATAGAAATTACTTCTACAAACATATATCATACACCTCGAAAAAAAGACTTTTTACTTTGTTGTATTTATATAAATAGCTTATAATGTACTATAAGCATTTTTTATTATTAAAGACACACTTACTTAGGGCAAATAATGTTTTTTAAATTCTCTAAACATTTAAAAAAGAGACTATCTCTTCTATTGTTTTTTTCAGCATCACCAGTCTTGAATGCAGATTGGTTTGCGTTAAATATGACCAGAGGCATTACTGATATAAGTAATGAGGTTTTTGAACTTCATATGCTTATTTTTTGGATATGTGTTGCAATTGGTGTGGTTGTTTTTGCGGTAATGTTTTACTCGATGTGGGCGCATACTAAGAAGAAAAATCCAGTGCCTGCAAAATTTCACGAGAATCATAAATTAGAATTAGCATGGACTATAATTCCTTTTCTAATCCTGATTGCAATGGCCATTCCAGCATCAAAGACGCTTGTGAAGATTTATGATGATGAGGCTGGTGATATAAATATTCAGGTAACAGGGTATCAATGGAAATGGCAATATAGATATCTAGAAGATGATGTTAGCTTTTTCTCAAATCTTTCCACAGACCTTGATGAAATATATAACTTAGTTCCAAAAGGGGAAAACTACCTTCAAGAGGTTGATGAGATGGTTGTTATCCCAGCAGGAAAAAAAGTAAGATTCCTCATCACTGCAAATGATGTTATCCATTCATGGTGGGTGCCGGCATTTGCAATTAAACAAGATGCTATTCCTGGGTTTGTTAACACAGCTTGGACTGTCGTTGATACTCCAGGAATTTATAGAGGAAAATGTACTGAGTTATGTGGAAAGAATCATGGCTTTATGCCGATAGTCGTGAAAGTAGTAGAGCAAGAAGAATATGACCTATGGGTTGATAACAAAAGACAGGAAGCAATAAAATTAGCTGAATTAACGACTAAAGACTGGAGCACTGCAGAGCTTATAGAAAGAGGACAAACAGTATATGAGGTAAACTGTGTTGCATGCCACCAGACTGATGGACAAGGCATCACTGGAATATTTCCTGCTTTAGCAGGTAGTGAAATAGCCTTATATGATAAAGACAGACATATAGAAATAATGATGGAAGGGGTTCAAGGGGCTGCAATGAACTCATTTGATTATTTGTCTGAAGTTGAGCTAGCAGCAGTAATTACTTATTCAAGACAGGCATGGGGCAATGCTGAAAAGGGTGACGGTGAAATAGTTGTTCCCAAAGATATAGTAGATTACAAAGAACCGAAAATATAATAGGAATATATTATGAGTGCAGTAATAGAAAATCATCATGATGACCATCATCACGGACCTGCTAAGGGTATAACTAGATGGCTTTATACAACAAATCATAAAGATATAGGAACGCTATATTTATGGTTTAGTTTTGCTATGTTCTTAGTTGGTGGAGCTATGGCGATGATAATAAGAGCAGAGCTATTCCAGCCAGGAATGCAGATTGTAGAACCCGAGTTTTATAATCAAATGATAACCTTGCATGGTCTTATTATGATATTTGGCGGAGTAATGCCAGCTTTTGTTGGTTTAGCTAATTGGTTAGTCCCAATGCAAATAGGGGCACCAGATATGGCTCTGCCTAGAATGAATAATTTAAGTTTTTGGATATTGCCATTTGCATTTTTTATTTTGCTTTCATCTTTATTCATGGAAGGTGGAGCACCAAACTTTGGATGGACTTTTTATGCACCTCTTTCAACAACATACGCCCCACCAAGTGTAACTTTCTTCATTTTTTCTGTTCATATAATGGGGGCGTCATCAATAATGGGCTCTATTAATGTTGTAGTAACTATCATGAATATGAGAGCTCCAGGAGTTTCTCTTATGAAGATGCCATTATTTGTATGGTCATGGTTGATAACAGCATATTTGTTAATTGCAGTTATGCCGGTTCTTGCTGGTGCAGTAACTATGATGTTGATGGATATTCATTTTGGAACAAGTTTTTTTAATGCAGCCGGTGGAGGAGACCCGGTTCTTTTTCAACACATTTTTTGGTTCTTTGGACACCCCGAAGTTTATATAATGATTTTGCCCGCTTTCGGAATTGTTTCACATATAATTGAAACGTTTTCTAGAAAACAGTTATTTGGATACTCTTCAATGGTATGGGCAATGTTGTCAATTGCGATACTATCATTTGTAGTTTGGGCACATCACATGTTTACTGTAGGACTGCCATTAGCAGCTGAAATTTTCTTTATGTGGGCAACTATGCTTATAGCAGTTCCAACAGGAGTAAAAGTTTTTAACTGGGTAGCCACGATGTTTAGGGGATCTATTACATTCGAAACCCCTATGTTATTTGCTGTTTCTTTTGTCGTATTATTCACAATCGGAGGTCTTTCGGGTTTAATGCTCGCTATTGTTCCAGCAGATTTTCAATACCATGACACATACTTTGTTGTTGCTCACTTCCATTATGTTTTAGTTCCAGGAGCGATATTTTCAATTATGGCAGCAGTATATTATTGGATTCCTAAATGGACAGGCAATATGTATGACGAAAGACTTGGGAAGCTTCATTTTTGGCTATCATTTATAGGTGTAAATGTTACTTTTTTCCCTCAACATTTTATTGGACTCGCCGGAATGCCAAGAAGATATCCAGATTATGCACTTCAGTTTGCTGACTGGAATATGGTTTCAAGCGTAGGAGCCTTTTTATTTGGATTCTCTCAATTACTATTTTTATTTATAGTGCTTAAAACAGTAATGGGCGGCAAAAAAGCAACTGATCAAGTGTGGGAAGGCGCAAAAGGACTAGAGTGGTCTGTTGCATCACCAGCCCCATATCATACTTTCTCTACTCCACCCAAGGTTGACTAATGAATAAAGGAGCTAAAAAAACATTAACAAGACTAATTATTGCAGTTCCCTTAATGTTTGCATTTGGTTTTGCGCTTGTTCCTTTATATGATGTTTTTTGCGAAGTTACAGGAATAAATGGAAAAGTATTTCAATCAGAACATTCAGATGAATTAGTAATAGATGATGGAAGGTCAATATCATTGCAGTTTATTTCTACAAACAATGAAAATATGCCATGGACTTTCAAACCATCAGAGCAGGTTATGAAAATAGAGACTGGAAAATATCATACAGCAACTTTTTATGTAAAAAATACTACAAATAAGAGAATGGTTGCTCAAGCTGTTCCAAGCGTTGCTCCTTCAAACGCAGCCGCACACTTAAAGAAGTTAGAATGTTTTTGTTTTGAACAACAAGAGTTAATGCCAGGCGAAGAAGTATTACTGCCAGTCAAATTATTAGTATCGAACGAACTACCCTCAAACATTAAAAATATAATTCTGTCTTATACAATTTTTGATATTACTAATTATAATGATGAGTCTTTGGCCCATCACGCGATGGCAGTGGAGTAAAAATATGAGTGGCGGAAGTTATTACGTACCTGACCAAAGTAGATTTCCTATCTTCATGGCATTTTCTTTATTCCTACTTGTTATGGGGGCTTCTAGCACTATTAATAATTTGGATGACCCAACGAGCAACTCAGTATATATTTTATATTCTGGATTTGGTTGCCTATTCTTGACAATGTTTTTTTGGTTTAGACAAGTAATTAAAGAACATCTTGCTGGACTAGATTCAAATCAATTAAAACAATCATATGTGTACGGAATGGCGTGGTTTATCTTTTCAGAGGTAATGTTTTTTGCAGCATTTTTTGGAGCCCTATTTTATGTAAGGACACTTGCGGTTCCATGGCTAGCCGGGGAAGGAGAAAAAGGTATAGGAGTTGCTGCAATAGAGCTATGGCAGGGATTTGAATCAACATGGCCAGTTATGACCACACCCGATCAAGGAGAGGGCTATGTTTTGGCAGATAAAAGTATGGCTTGGCCTGGTTGGAGCCATGCATTAGAGTGGTTGCCTTTATGGAACACTATAGTTCTTTTGAGCTCAAGCGTTACTGTTCATTTTGCTCACCTTGCTCTGAAGAAAGGTAATAGAAAAAACTTTAACATACTGCTTGGCGTTACAGTTTTTCTCGCACTAATTTTTGTAGGATTGCAGGCAGCTGAATATTATGAAGCATACGCACATTATGGTTTAACACTAAATTCTGGAATTTACGGATCAACATTTTTTATGTTAACGGGGTTTCATGGATTCCATGTCATGATGGGTGGCTTTATGCTTGGTGTAATGTTAGCAAGATCTGTTTTTGCAGGTCATTTTGAAGACCATGACCATTTTGGATTCGAGGCTGCATCATGGTATTGGCATTTTGTTGATGTGGTTTGGGTAATGTTGTTTTTATTTGTTTATATACTCTAATTAAGAGTCATCCCAAGGAACACTATTACCAAGCTCTCCAGTATATAAACCTATAGCCACTAGTATGATTAACACTGCTGCGAAGAAGACTCTAAGACCTAGAAAATATACTGTTCTTTTTCTGCCAGTTTCTCCCTTATCTACTAATAGAAAGAATAGGCCGCCAGCAAGAGATAGAAGTAACAAAGGTATAACTATATAAATAAGTGTTGTAATCATAGAGAATCCTAAAACATATATACTTTAACAGATATGAAAAGAAATAAATTTAAACCTGGAAAAAGAATTGCTATTTTTTTTGTATTTTTTGCAGGCTTATTTTTTTTACTGGGCCTATGGCAAATTGATAGAGGCAATGCAAAAACAATTATTATTAACGAATTCAATTCTAATCTTAAAAAAGATCCAGTATATTTAAATACAGACTCAAAAAAATGGGATAGAGTATTTGTAGAAGGCTCATGGGATGAATCAAAACAGATATTCGTTGATAATGTAATTCATAGAGGAATTGCAGGATATAAGGTCCTTACCCCATTAAAGATACAAGGTTCTGATAAATTAATATTAGTTGATAGAGGCTGGATAAAAAGAAATAAGTTCAGAGAGATCCTTCCAAATATAAATCTTCAAAAAGAGCAAATAAAAGTTAGCGGAATTTTAGAATCACCTGAATTGGGCTTAGTTTTATCTGATGATTTGATAACAAAAAACTGGCCTAAGGTTTCTCAAACAAAAAACCCTGACATTTTGATAAAAGAATATGAGGGAAGTATATACAACTTTATACTTTTGGCTGATCCATTGCTAAAAAACAGCTTAGAATATATTAAAATTAAACCTACAAACATGATGCCCTCAAAGCATTATGGATATGCTGCTCAATGGTTTTCGATGTTTTTTGTATTATGTTTAATGTTTATTTGGTTTGGGTTTAAAAGAAATGAGAGATAAGTTTTTCTTAGCAACAATTTTATTAACGCCAATATTGGTTGTGATATTTTCTACCTTGTATTTCACTATGGGAATGTCTCCAGAGGGGACAAAGAATAACGGCGAATTTTTTAAAAGCTATTTTAATTTTAATGAATTTAAAGACAGCAAAGGTGAGCAAGACTTAATAGGGTTTGAAGATGGTAAGTGGGTTCTTTCAGTCTATGTTACTGATATAGAGAAAAGTAAAGAATCGATTTATTTAATGAGACAGCTCAATGTTGCTTTAAACAGAGATATTAATAAATTAAAAAGGGTCATTTTTTACTCAAATAAGTTGCTTGAAGATGATTTAAGAAATATTCAGATAGACTATCCAAGACAAATTTTGATTGAAGACAAAAATGGGGTTTTACTAAATGTTCTCCAAAGAAATTCTAAAATAAATTTTAATGTTGAAAATCCTATTTTTGTAATAGACCCTTATGGAAGGGCGGTTATGTATTTTAATACCGATACTGATCCAAAATTAATTTTGAAAGACTTAAAGGTGTTAATTTAATGAATCAAATAAAAAATTTATCTCTTATTGGTATATGTATGGCATTTGTAGTTATTGCCTTGGGCGCATGGACTCGATTGGTTGATGCAGGCTTGGGATGCCCAGACTGGCCTGGTTGCTATGGGTTTGTTTTTTGGCCGAATGATGAGGTAGAGATAGCCATAGCAGAAAGCAGATTCCCAACATATCCATATGACATTAACAAAGCAATACCAGAACAAGTTCATAGGCTTTTTGCTGCTGCACTAGGTTTTATAGCAATTCTGCTAGTTTTTCTCTCGTTTGAAAAAACAAAAAATAAATCCATCCAAAGATGGACTATTTTTCTCTTGATACTTATATGTTGCCAAGGCTTATTTGGTTATTTAACAGTTAGCCTTAAACTATTACCTATAATTGTTACAACACATCTTTTTGGCGGGTTTGCAACCCTTATGCTTTTGTATTTTATCTATTTAAAGTCTCGTAATTTTGAGATATTTAATCAAATTAATATTTCAAATTTAAAAGTTATAGCCTCGATAGCATTTGGCGTATTAATTTTTCAAATTTTTCTTGGGGTTTGGACTAGCACTAACTATGCCTCTCTAGCATGCGCAGATTTTCCTACTTGCCAAGGAAGCTATATGCCTGAGATGGACTTTAAAAATGGATTTAACCTCAATCAAGAAGTTGGGCCCAATTATTTGTATGGCTTGTTGGACAATCCAGCAAGAGTGGCTATTCATTATTCACACAGAGTTTCCGCTTTATTGCTAACGTTAATATTTTTAATACTAATGTCTAGGCTCTGGTTTTCTGATGCAGCCCCATTAGCTTCTACTTTAGGCATTCTATTATTAACACAAATAACTCTTGGGATAATTAATGTTGTATATGTATTACCTTTGTATGTTGCAATAGCTCATAACTTAGTTGCAGCACTATTACTTCTTGCGACTTTTACAATTAATTATCTAGCTTGGAAAAAATGACACTTTTAAAAAGTTACTATCAGCTATGTAAACCAAATGTGGTCTATATGATGCTTATATGTGCTTTTGTTGGAATGTTGTTAGCTGAACAACAGGTTCAGTCTTTTAGATACTTGTTTGTAGCTTTATTGGGAATAGCTTTTTGTGCCGCATCTGCAGCAGCAGTTAATCAGGTAATAGATAGAAATACTGACGCTTCGATGACAAGAACAGATCAAAGGCCTCTGCCTCAAGGAGAGCTCTCAGCAACCCATGCATCTATGTTTGCCTTGGCTCTTGGAATATCAGGTTCCCTAATTTTATATTTTTTTGTTAACACCCTTACAATGATCTTAACGCTAGCATCTCTTGTGGGATATGCTTTTATTTATACAATATACTTAAAAAGAGCTACACCACAAAATATTGTAATTGGTGGTTTAGCAGGCGCTGCGCCACCTCTGCTTGGCTGGTCATCTGTAACAAACACTATAGATCCATACGCTCTCTTACTTGTATTAATAATTTTTGTTTGGACCCCTCCGCATTTTTGGGCACTAGCAATTTATAGAAAAGATGAATATGCCAAAGAGTCGATACCTATGCTGCCTGTAACTCATGGGGTCATCTTTACGAAATTACAAATCGTCTTATACACAATCATTTTATTTATAGTAAGTATATTGCCTTATGCGGTATTAATGTCTGGAGAAATATATCTTTTTTCTGCATTAGTATTGAGCACTGTATTTTTATATTACTCTGTTAATCTTTATTTCAGCAAAGACGATGAGGATGCCATGAAGACCTTTCAATTCTCTATTTATTATATATTTTTAATATTTTTAGCTTTGCTAATAGACCACTTTTTAATTACAAACTAATGACCATAAAGAGAAACATACTTCTAATAGCTTTATTTATATTTGTTGTTTTGACACTTTTTATAAACAAATTAACAACGCCAAGAACTCTTAGCACAAACGAACTTTTAGTAAATGGCCTCTTTTTATTTGATAATCCAAAACAGATTTCTGACTTTAGCTTTTACTCTGCAAGCGGAAGAGAGTTTAATAAATCTGACCTAAATGGGAAATGGACATTAATGTATTTCGGATTTACTAGATGTCCTGATGAATGCCCTACAACTATGTATCAGATGTCCAGGCTAATTAAGATTCTTAGAGAAAAAGAGTATCCTTTAGAAGACAAACAATGGGTGCTGGTTTCTATTGATCCCGAAAGAGATACTCCTGAAGATATAGATAAATATGCTAAGGGTTTTGATAAAGACTTTATCGGAGTTTCTAATACTAGACCAATGCTCTTAAATCTTGCTACACAATTATCTGTAAACAACGTTATGCCAAGTAACGACTCTATGGATCACTCCCATTTAGACAATCATGTTAATAATATTATTTTATTAAATCCAAATGGTGATTTTGCTGGAGTGTTCAGGCCGCCATTTGATATATCGAGATTATCCTTAACCTATCAATCAATTACCAGTAGTTAGTTTATTGAATTTGCTATAAGCTCAAAGAATGCACTTGCGCTTATATTTGGATTAGCCGATGAGCCCAGTCCATTTGGAACAGTCGCAATCCAATTAGACTGAGCCAGGTTGCTTGGATTTAATTTCATTTTTCTATCTTGTGACAGATTTTGTATTGGCGTATATAAGCTTGCT
>MDSW01138132.1_pt1 | contig 19980 bp, 20 predicted proteins | sample 811171 | NCBI WGS metagenome assembly MDSW01 (sample SAMN05326641, study PRJNA326480) | marine metagenome | isolation source: seawater | place: Atlantic Ocean: North West | collected 2012 | reverse complement strand
TTCTTCTTCTGAAGGTCTATTTGAAATTGATTTAGAAAATAAATTAGTTAAGGATAAATATTACAATATAGGAGCAGAAGGGAATTCTATTGAAATTTTAGATTCAAAAATAACCAGTGACTCACTTTATGTTGTTTCAGATAAAAATGTTTATTCTATTTCTCTCGAATCGAATCTATTAGACTATAATTTATGGATAAAAAAAAAATTAGATTCGACTAATATTAAGGGCGCGTATATTCAAGATGATGAAATTTATTTTTATTCTAGCCAATCTATTTTTAATATTAAAGGGGATGTCATTTATGTTCAAGAAGATATTGATATACATCAAGTTTTAATTTATAATTCGGAAACTCATTTAATTTATAGGTATAAAGAAAAGTTTCGATATGGAACCTTAATTAATAATTACCTAAACTCAATCTCTCTTCCTGATAAAATTACGGAGATAAATGACTTTTTAATTACAGACAATGAGGTTTGGTTTTTTGGAAACAATTTTAGTTCATATAACTTAACAAAAGACCAGTTTATTTCTCCAGAAAATAAACTAGCATTTGCTGCAAATAAGATTTCTTCCTTAAATGATTTTATTTATGCATTTTCTAATACAAATAAAATTGCTTTCTCTTCAGGATATACATGGGAAAATATTTCTCTTGAAAGCTTTTCTAATATTACTTCAGCAGAATATTTTAATAATTTTTTATTTCTTGGTTCAGAAAGAGATGGAATACTGAATATGACTCAAAATTTTATTATTGATAAAAATTTTAGTGGCTCATTATTATCTGAACTTCCGGATAGCTCAATCCATGTTTCAGACTTAAAGGCTTTTAGTGATAAAATGTGGATACTAAATTATGGTTCGACAAAACCATTAATATCTTTAGATTATAATTATAATTGGAACTCATATGGCCTAGGAAATATAGACAAAATTTTTCCTGTTCAATTTGAGTTTGTAGATGATAAAGTTGTTTTTGTTATTTTAGAAAAGTCTAGAGGTGGTGGTATAGTGTTTTTTAATATTGAAACATCCGAAGCCCTGAGCATGACTTCTGTTAATGGAAGGCTAAATTCTAACTTAGTAAATGATGTTGATATTGATAAAAACGGATTGGTGTGGATAGCTTCAGATCAAGGCTTGATTTATTTTTTATCACATCAAGTGAAAGACATTAATGATTATTTTATTCCAAATGATGGAGTACAAAATATATTTCAGGATATTAATATTTCATCTTTATTAATTGATAATGCTAATATTATTTGGATAGGAACTGACGAGGGTATATTTCTTTATGATCATGATAAAAACCAGATAATTAATCATTTCACTCAGAACAACTCTTCGCTGTTATCAAACAAAATTATTGATCTTCAGAAGAGAGAAGATGGAGACATATATATTTTAACAGACAGGGGTCTTTTATCAATAAGTACCTATATAAAAAGTGAATCTTCATCATATGACAACTTAATATTCTATCCTAATCCACTAAAACTTAAAGAAAATAATAAAATGATTTTTTCAGGGTTACAGTCTGAAAATTATTTAAAGATATTATCTCTCTCAGGAGAAGAAATAATTCAATTTAATATTACAGGTGGAGGTTTCTCATGGAACTTAACTGATAGAAGAGGAAATAAAATTGTGCCAGGCACATATTTGATTTTTATTTTAAGTGAGCATGGTGGGGAAGGTGAATTGGTAGGAAAATTTTTAGTGTTATGATAGATAAAACTAAAGGTTTGGTTTTAAGCTATATTAAGTATGGGGACTCATCTATTATTTGTAAAATATTTACAGATTCTTTTGGTCTTCAATCTTATATAATAAATGGAATTAGAAACTCTAAATCTAAAAACATTGCCTTATATCAACCTCTTAACATTCTTAATATGGTAGTATATCATAAAAATAGCTCAGGAATTCAGAGAATAAAAGAAGCAAAATTAGATGTTATATATAGTTCAGTTCATAATGACATGAAAAAAGTATCAGTATGTTTTTTTATATCTGAATTTTTATCGAAAATTTTAAATAATGAAAATAATCAAGATGATAAATTTGATTTTATTCAAAAGTCATTAGTAGAATTTGATAAATTAGAAAATAATTTTTCAAATTTTCATATTCAGTTTTTAATAAAGTTATCGAGATATTATGGGATAGATATTATATCCTATAATCAGCTTAATAATTCAAATTATTCTGAAATGCAATTAAATGAATTTATTCAAAAATGTATTGAAGGTGGTTATAAAGGAAATATAAACTCAAATAACATTTTAAGAAATAAAGTGATAAATTTAATTATAGAATACTTTAGTAATCATCTTGAAATAAATATTAAGCTAAAATCAACTGAAGTATTAAAAGAAATTTTTAATTAATTAAATATGAGGATTATAATAATTTTTTTGATTGCCCTTACGTTTTCTTGCTCTGATAAAAAAAAGAAAGAAAGTTCCCTTAATGATATCAACGATATTAAAGATGTTATTGCTAAAAAGGTATTTTTTAAATGGCCAAAAGACGGATCAACTGTTGCCAGTCCTGTTTTTGTTGATATGGGAGTAGAAGGCATGATAATTGAGCCCGCAGGAATTGTTAAAGAAGGTTATGGTCACCACCACATTTTAATAAATCAAAAATTTTGGCCAGAGGGAGAAGTTATTCCGACAAGTGATTCTACTCTACATTTTGGGAAGGGACAAACTGACGCTAGTATAGAACTTGATCCGGGACGTTACATCATTTCTCTTCAGTTTGCTGATGGTGTTCATGTTTCATTTGGCGATTTAATGTCTGAATCTATTGAAATAAATGTAGAGTAATATGAGTGATTTTTTAAGTAAAGTACCAACTCTTGATATTTCTAAATTTAAAAGTGATGATGAAAATTTAGTTAAAGAATTTTCTAATGATCTTGGAACGTCATTTAATCAAACTGGATTTGCAATTATTAAAAATCATGGACTTACTAACGAAATGACAAATGATTTATATGATGCAATAAAATCATTTTTTAATATAGAGGACGAAAAAAAAATTAAATATTATTTTCCAGAATTATATGGTCAGAGAGGTTATGTAATTAAAGGACAGGAGCATGCTAAAGGAAGTTCAAAAGGGGATTTAAAAGAATTTTTTCATATAGGTAATCCCGTAATCTCTAACCCTAAAAATGTGTGGCCAATTGAAGTTGTTGATTTTGAAAAAATAGGAACGGAAGCCTATTTAACTTTAGAAAGTATTGGTTTAACAATATTAGAGTCTATAGCCATCTATCTTGGCTTAGAAAAAAAATACTTTACTGATAAAGTTAAGGGTGGAGAAAGTATAATGAGGTCAATTCATTATTATCCTTTAAATGAAAACGATGTTCAGGATGGTGCTGTTAGAGCTGCAGCTCATGGGGATATTAATCTGATTACTCTTTTAATGGGTGCAAGTGCTGATGGATTAGAAATATTTACTAAGGATAAAAAATGGATTCCTATTATATCTGAACCGGATCAGCTTGTTATTAATGTTGGTGATATGATGGAAAGACTAACTAATAAAAGGTTAATGTCTACTGTACATAGGGTTGTGAATCCTGATATTTCAAAATTAAACACCTCAAGATATTCAATTCCTTTTTTTATGCATCCTAAACCATATATGGACCTATCTTGCTTAGAAGGTTGTGTTGATAAAGATAATCCAAAGTCATTTGATGATACGACCGCTGGAGAATTTCTAGAAGAAAGATTAAAAGAAATAGGATTAAAAAAGTAACCCTTACTATTTGTTACTTGCAGGAGGATCTATTCCTAATTCTGCTAAGACCAGATTTGAAATATCATCTGTTGGTCTAGCATATAAAAGAACATCTACACCAGGAACACCAGCACTAAAAACATGTGAGTAACTCTCTCTTTCAGAAACAACATTAATTGCATTACTAATTTTTTCAAAAAGAGGTTTAAATAAATCTTGTTCTTTTTGAGCAATAGATGTTTGTGCTTCAGATTGAAATTTTTGAATTGATGCCTGAAGGTTTTGAAGCTCTTCTTGTTTATCAGCTCTAATGAGGTCTGTCATTGTTGCTGCTGTTTTTTGAAAAGCATCTGCCTTACTTTGAAAATCAGTAATTTTTGATTGTAACTGATTTTGTAATTGTGTGCCATATGCTTGGACTTCACTTTGAACTTGTTTTGTTTCAGGAAGAAAGCTTAAAATATATTCAACATTTGTATAGCCAATTTTAAGGTCTTGACCTAATGTGCTTATGGATATAAGCAGACCAAAAAGTAATAAGTTTATTTTTTTCATAATTACGAATTTAGATACAAAATTAATTATTTTTTTTAGTTACTCCTAAATCTTCTAGAACATAATCAGTGTAGTCATGGATGGGGTTAGTGTATAATAAAACAGGCTCAGAGGACTTATCAAATATAATTTGTAGTCTATTTTTTTTTGCAATCTTTTCAATAGACTCAAATAATATATCTTGAATGGGTTGAATCAATTCTTTTTTCTTAAGAAAGTATAGCCCTTCAAACCCAAAAACTTTTTGTTGGTAGTTTGTTATTTCTTTCCATTCTTCATCTAATTGTAATCTCTTATCTTCAAACATTTCTTTCGTTAATAAAATCTCTTCATTCTTTAATATAATTTCTTTTTTTTCAATTTCAATATACATATCACTCACCTCTTTTTCCCATGCTTTAGATAAATTATCAATTTCTGATAAGGCTTCTTTATATTCTGGCATGCTATTTAAAATGAATTCAGAATTAACATATCCAAATTTTTGGGAGTAGCCTTCAAAAGAAATCAATAAATAAAAAACAAGAAATATTCTAAACATTATCGGAGTTGTTGGCCAATTGAAAAATGAAACTGAGGTCCAGATCTGTTTTCTTGTCCGGGCAACTTGTCAAACCCATAACCCCAATCAATCCCGAGCAATCCGAATGCAGGCATAAAAATTCTTACCCCAATTCCAGCAGATCTGTATAGATCAAAAGGATTAAAATCTTTCTGCGAGTTCCAGTTATTACCAGCTTCAACAAAGGTTAATCCGAAAATTGTAGCATTAGGATTAAGAGATATAGGATGTCTTAATTCAAAAACAAATTTATTATATATTGTTCCTCCTCTAATGTTTTTGTCGATATCAAGAGGAACAAGAGAGTTGTTTTCATACCCACGTAGGGCTATTCTTTCTGTTCCTAGTAAAAAGTTACTGTATGAGCCCGAGAGACCATCCCCTCCAAGATAAAATCTTTCGAAAGGACCAGTTTTATTTTCATCGCCGTATGCTCCTATATATCCAAAATGCGCTCTAGATTCTAAAACTAAGTCTCCAATTATTTTAGTATAAAACTTAGAGTCAAACATCCATTTGTGGTATTCAGCCCATTTATATCTTTCTTGAGGCTCTGCTGTTTCATAATTAATGTTGTTCCATTTTGAGTATGGAGGAGTTATAGCAACATCTAAAGAAAACATTGACCCGCTACGAGGGAACATAGGATTATCGACGCTATTTCTTGAAATATTTGTTTTGAACGCAATAGTATTTGTAACGCCAGTATCAAACCCTAGAGATTGACCAAAATTAAATAGGTCATAATTGTAATATAAAAGGGAGTTAGATATAACAAAAAAATCATCAGGCCACTTTACTCTTCTTCCAAGACCAATTGTGAGTGCATGAACTTTCATTGAGCCTATAATTTTACTGTCTTTTGAGGACTGTCCACCATATCCACCGTATCCACCATATCCACCATATCCACCATATCCACCATATCCTCCACCATATCCACCTAATCCACCACCATATCCACCTAATCCACCACCGTATCCACCATATGGATTATAACCACCCATTCCTGTTCCAAAGAAATCAAGCATTCTGTTTACTGAGTAGCTATAGTTTACACTAAAATTATTTGGCTTTCTTCCCCCTAACCAAGGCTCAGAAAAAGTAAATGAATATGTTTGAAACTGTCTTCCGTTAGCCTGAACCCTTACTGATAGTTTTTGTCCATCACCTACTGGTAGAGGTCTCCATTTACTAAAATCTTTTATGTTCTTGACTGAGAAATTACTGAAACTTAATCCTACTGTTCCAACAAATCCAAAATATCCACCCCAACCTCCAGATAGCTCAACCTGATCACTGGGCTTCTCTGCTAATTCCCAAGTTATGTCTACGGTTTCGTTTTGAGGATTTGGTATAGGAATTGGGTTAATACTTTCAGGATCAAAATACCCAAGCTGTGATAATTCTCTTTGTGTTCGTATTAACTCTGACCTGTTATATTTTTGTCCCGGAATTGTTCTTAATTCCCTCCTAATAACATGGTCACTTGTCCTGTCATTTCCTTTTATAAAAATTTTATTTATTGTTGCTTGTGCTCCCTCATATATTCTCATCTCTACATCAACAGAATCACCAATTATACCTATTTCAATTGGCTGAATATTAGAGAAAAGATATCCATTATCTTGATATAAAGATGATACGTCAGAACCTTTTGGGTTATAAGTTATTTTCTTCTCTAGAGTTTCTGTGTCATAGACATCACCCTTTGAAATACCTAAAACTTCATTTAATATACCTTCTTCATAAATATAATTTCCAGTCCAATTAATGTTTCTAAAATAATATTGATTTCCCGGATCAACCTTAATGTTTAAGTCTACATAGTCCCCATATCTTGATACTTCTTCCCCAAGAATTTTTATATCTCTATATCCTTTTGATTGATAAAACCCAATAAGATTATCTTTGTCGTTTTCAAATTCTGATAATATAAACTTACTAGATTTTAAAAAATTAACTTTAGTATTATCTGTCACAAAATTAATTAATTCATCTTTATCTATACCTTTTTTCTCTCCAAATAGAGTTTTAGGGTTTAATAAATTAATAGATTTTTTAAAAATTTCTTTGAATAAAGTTACCCTTACTCTTTCACCAGATTTTTTTAATTTCCCTTTTAGTTTAGCATCAGAAAAATAAGAGTTTCCTTGAAATGAGACATTGCTAATTTTAACTTTTTTATTTTTTATAACGTCAATTCCTAACTTTATACTGTTTGCAACAACTGTATCATCTTTTTGATTAATGTTAACATTTACATTAAAGAAACCTTTCTTTTTAAAATAATTTTCAACGGTATTTTGTGTGTTTTTAATTATTGCATCAGTAACTATTCTTCCTCTAATTAAATTAATTTTTTCTGATAATTCTGACTTTTGTGTTTTTCCAATTCCATTTATTTCAAAAGTACTTAGTCGGGGTCTTTCTTTAAGGACAATTCTTAAGAAGATTTTATTATCTTCAATCTTATTAACTAAAATTTTGATATCACCAATTATACCTTGTTTCCATAGTTTTTTTATTGCTCCCGAAATAGCTTCACCTGGGATAGAAATATTATCTCCTACTTTGATTCCAGATAAAGATTTTAATGCTATTTCATCTAAATATTTTTCTCCAATAACCTCAATCTCTGCAACCTCATATGTTTTAGGATTGGTATAACTAATAGCTATTTGTTGCTCATTATTAAGGTCATATCTTATCTGACTTATAGATTCTATGACAAAAACAAACAAAAATAAAAATGATAATATTAGTTTTTTCATATTTTTAAACTGTGCCAAACCTTCTGTTTCTTTTTTTAAACTCGAAAATAGCATTATTTAATTCTTTTTTACTAAAATCTGGCCATAAAATATTAGTGAAATATAATTCTGAATAAGCACTTTGCCATAAGTAAAAATTACTAATTCTTTTTTCTCCACTAGTTCTTATAATTAATTCTGGATCTGGAATATTACTTGTTGCCAAATTCTTTTCAAAATATTTTTCGTTAAAATTAGCTAAATCTATTTTTGCTTTATTTTCTATAATTTTTTTGGTTGCGTTAATAATATCCCATTTCCCAGAGTAATTTATTGCTAGAATAAGAGTTAAGCCATCATTTTTTTCAGTATCTAAAATTGCATCTTTCAAACTTTTTCTTGTTTTTTTTGGTAGATCTTCTAAGTTCCCAATTACTTTTAGTCTAATATTTTGTTGAATTAGGTTTACTAATTCATCTTTAACTACAACGTGAAGCAGGTTCATTAATGCCTTTACTTCAAGACGAGGTCTATTCCAATTTTCGGTAGAAAATGCAAATAAACTTAAGTAAGCAATTTTATTTTCAACACAAAACTCTATAGACTCCCTTACACTTTTTTTTGCTTTTTTATGTCCTTCAATTCTGGATTCACCACGTTTTTTTGCCCATCTACCATTACCATCCATAACAATTGCGATATGTTTAGGTTTGCTTTCTTCTTTATTCATCACTCAAAGTTAATAGATACTATTGTAAGGAGCTGAATTCTTAGGGCAAGGAATTCTATAAAAAATATAGCTTATACTAATTCCTGTGAAATAATAGAAATCATTATCATTTCCACTACCGTATTGATAGTTTTTAATACTATTATTAAAATTTAATCCAGTTACTTGATTAATGTTTTTGGTGTTTGCGCCGGACATATAATCTATATTATCATTAAATGTTTTTTTTATTTCTATTTCTAATGCTATAGAAAACTGTCTATTAATCAAATATTTGAATCCCATGCCAAATGGAATATTTATAAATAACTCTTTACTGTTTAATATTTCTTCTCTTTCCTCTACATTTTTTAAAATAGTCGCTCCTAGACCAAAAAATACATAGGGGGTGAAGTTATGTTTTGTAACTTCATCAAAATAGTCTAAGAAATTATATTCTATTTTTCCAGAAAATTCTGATATCTTAGATTTAAACCACATATTCCTGTTTAATGAAAGCGCATCGTTTATTATTTCTTTTCCTTTTATAGATCCTCTTTTATAAGATACCTTAAAACTTTGATGTGAGCTGATATTAAAACGGTTAAAGACTTCAAAGCCTATTTGTCCAGGAAAAGGAGAGTACCCTCTTTTCAAGTCACCAGAATAGCTATTTAATCCAACGCTGACTCCTGGTTCTAAAAATTGTGAATAACAATTAATTGTAGAGGTGAATAGAAATATTATGTTAATAGTATATTTAATCATAAGTCATTAACGAAATAATTGTAATTATTGTATTAATTTCTAAGGTCAAAACCCCAATTAAGTTTTTTTCTTAATGTTTCAAAAAAATCAAAGTTGTTTGGGTGGATAAGATTTACATAAAATTTTGATTTTTCAACTATAAATTCTTGCTCTCCCTTAAACGTATATGATCTAGAATCCATTGATACTAGAAAATTAAATTTTTGATTTTCAATTTTCAATTTTATTTTTGATTCATCAGATATTATTAAACTCCTAAGGCCTAAATTATGGGGACTTATCGGTGTAATTAGAAGGTTTTTGTTATTAGGTGTTAAAATGGGTCCTCCGCATGAAAGGGAGTATCCAGTAGAACCAGTAGGAGTAGAAATAATTAATCCGTCTGACCAGTATGTACAGATAAATTTATTGTCAATATAGCATTGGATTTTTATCATTGATGAAGAGTCTTTTTTGATCACTGAAATTTCATTTAAAGCAAAGTTTTTTTCAATTTTATTATTAAGGTTTTTGAGAGTCACAAGAGATCTTTTCTCTAATGAGTAGTTGTTGTTAATAATATCGTCTATTATTTTTTCAAAAACATCATGAACATCAAAAGATAAAAACCCTAATTTGCCAATGTTTACACCTAGAATTTTTGTGTTGGACTTACCTACATGAGTAACTGTGTTTAAAAGAGTTCCATCACCTCCTAGGCTGATAATAAAATTAAGTTTTTTTATATTTTTTGAGTTGTAGGTTTTATAAGTAGATTTTGAAAAACATTTATCTAGTTCTGTTGAAAAATAAATTGTAAAATTTTTACTTTCTAAAAATTCAATAAATGATTTTAGAATTTTCTTTTTTTCACCCTTAATATGTATTCCGTTTATACCAATTTTCATAATTAAGAATATATAAAAGGTTTTATTATTTTATTAAATTTTACTGGACTTTCCATCATGGGAGCATGACAACATTTATCTATAAATGCTAATTTAGATTTTGGTATTAATTTGTTGAACTGGTGTGCCACAGAAGGTGGAGTTATAGTGTCATTTAGTCCCCATACTAATAGAGTAGGACACTTTATTTTATAAAGTTTTTTAGCCAAATTATTTCTTTGTGCTGATCTTGCAATAGTAATTATATTTAAACATTTTGCGTTATCATTCAAAGTGCTAAAAATTTCATCAATATATTTTTTAGTCAAAATGTCTGGATTATAAAAAGTGTGATTTACCCTATCATTAATATAATTATAATCACCTCTTTTAGGGAAAGAACCACCAAAGGAATTCTCATAAAGGCCTGAGCTTCCTGTAAGAATTAATTTTTTGACTTTTTTTGGGTTAAGTAAAGAATAAATTAAACCTATATGTCCCCCTAATGAATTTCCTATAAGTATGAAATTGTTAAGTTTCATTTTATTTACAAACTTTTTAACATAATCAGTTAATGACTCAAGGTTTGCTTCTTTTACATCAACTTCTGTCAATGGAATTTTAGGAATAATTACTCTGTGAGTTTTAGAAAAGGTTGAAATTACACTGCTCCAATTACTTAAAGCGCCAAATAATCCATGTAGAAGAATTATTGGCTCTCCTTTCCCTTTCTCAATATAAGTTTTATTATCAACCATTTATACTATTGTTTTTTCTGTTTTTCCTTCAGCTATAAACTCAAGTGAGGGGAAAAAGTCAATAAAATACGCAAATGTATTGGGAGCAAAGTCTAATAAATAATAACTAATAATAGATTTCTTTATTTCTTCTTCAAATATAGTTATGTCGAAATATTGAAAAACATTAATCATAAAACTTATTATTAATGATGTAGTTAATAGACCAAAAAAAGCTCCGGTTATATCATCAATAACCCCAATTAAAGTCATGTCTAAAATATACTTCAACCCTTTTGATATTTTATTTATAATGAATGATGTGATAAAAAATGTAATTATTATAGACACGAAGCCTAACAATAATTTTTCAGAATTTGGAAGAAAATTTAATAATATATTAGAAACTAAATAAGAATAGTTAAGTGAAATAATTATACTTAAAAAAATAGATAGAAAACTTATAAGGCTTATCATAAAACCTTTTTTAAATCCTCTATATGAAAAGTAAACAAGGATGAAAGCAAAAAAAATATCTATCAAATTCAATTTAACTTTTCTTTTATGATTTTAGCAATTCTTGAGTTTTCTGCTTTTCCTGATAGTTTCTTTGTTGCTATACCCATTACTATACCCATTTCTTTAATGCTAGAAGCACCTGATTCATTAATGATTTTTTCAATTTTATCAGATAGCTCACCGTCACTTAGCTGCTTTGGTAAAAATTCTTCGATGATTAATATTTCACTTTCTTCTTTTGAGGCGAGGTCTTCCCTTTTTTGTTCCTTATAAAGTGTAAGAGAATCTTTGCGCTGCTTTATAAGTTTCATTAATAGTTGAACTTCATTTACATTATCAGAAAGTCCATTTTTTTCTTCAAGCAAGATAGCAGATTTAATTGCCCTTAAAGGAGTTAATCTTTCTTTGCTTTTGCTTAGCATAGCTTCCTTTATTTGATTATCTATTGTATTTTTGAGATTCATTTTTTTAACAAAGTTATTAAATACTGATCTAATGAAGACCCGATTAAGTGTAAATGTGAATAAAATAGCAACATTAAGAAATGCAAGAGGTGGCAATAACCCAGATATTTTAGATTTAATAAAAAAAATTGAATCCTTTGGGGCTGATGGAATAACTGTACACCCAAGAAATGATGAGCGACACATAACCTTAAATGATGTATATGAGATTTCTAAAATAGTAAAAACAGATTTTAATATTGAGGGGTACCCAGACAAAAGATTTTTAAAAATAATTAATGATGTTAAACCAGAGCAAGTAACTTTAGTTCCAGATGCTCCAGATGTAATAACATCAAACAGGGGCTGGAAAGAATCTGATCTAGGTTTTGATTTAAAGTCTATAGTAAAATCTATCAAAAAACTTAACTCAAAAGTTTCGTTGTTTATTGACCCCTCTATTTCTATGGTAAATTTTGCTTTAGATTATGGTGTTGATAGAATTGAGTTGTACACAGGAACTTATGCTGATTCATTTAGTAATAAAAGAGACATAATTGATAAATATATTTCAGTTTCAGAATATGCTTATAAAAATGGAATTGAAATAAACGCGGGACATGATCTTAATTTAGAAAATTTAAGATTTTTTAAAAAATCTATTCCTAATTTATATGAGGTGTCAATAGGTCATGCTCTAATATGCGATTCATTATCATATGGTTTAGAAAAAACAATTAAACTGTATCTCGAGCAGTTAAAATAATAATGGAAATAAATTTCAAATCTTATGGAGAGGGTAAGCCAGTTGTAATATTACATGGTTTGTTAGGGTCTTTAGATAATTGGATTTCAATATCAAAATCTCTTTCAAAAAATTTTAAAATAATTGTATTAGACCTTCCTGATCATGGTAAATCGTTTCATACAACTATGTTTTCTTATAAAAAAATAGCAGAACACCTTCATTTATTTTTTGAGAGTAATTCCCTCAAAAACATATCAATAATTGGACATTCAATGGGAGGAAAGATAGGAATTAAATATGCTGATATGTTTCCCAAAAACTTAGATAAACTAGTGGTTGTGGATATAACAAATAAGGAATATTCTTCAAAAAGATTTGATCATATATTTCTTGCAATTAACGCGCTAAACAAAATTAAGATAAACTCAAGGTCTCATGCGGATCTGATATCAAGAAAATTTATACCCATTGAAGGGGAGAGGAACTTTGTTCTTAAAAATTTAAAGAGAAAAGGAGATTATTTTGATTGGGCTCCTAATGTTAACTTACTGCTTAATTCAATATCATCTATATCATCAAAAATATTATTGACATCACCTATTAAAAATGATGTACTCTTCATAAAAGGTGAAAAATCAGATTATATTAATAAGGAAGATGAGGATAGTCTAAAAGAAAATTTTTTAAAATATAAAATTAACGAAATCCCAAATTCAGGACATTGGGTTCATGCGGAAAACTCTAGGGATTTCATTAATTCAGTTGAGAATTTTCTTAAGCTCTAGGGTGGGACTTTTTAAAAGTTTCTTTTAATTTTTCAATTGAATTGTGGGTATAGATTTGTGTTGCCGCTAAACTTTTATGTCCTAACAAATCTTTAATTGAATTAAGATCACCACCTTTATTTAGAATATGAGTTGCAAAGGTATGTCTTAACAAATGTGGATTATATTTTTTGCTGTTTATCAACGAAGAAAGGTGTTTTTTTACAGCTCTAGAAACTAACATAGGGTATGTTTTTTCTCCTTTTTCAGTACAAATTAATTCAGATGTCTCTATAGAAAGCTCTTCTTTTTTTCTAATAAATCTTTTAATTTGTTCTACGGATTTATCATGTAAAGGGATAATTCTCTCCTTACTTCTTTTGCCTAATACTTTAATATCTTTTTTTATAAAGTTAATGTCTGATGTCTTTAGGTTAATCAACTCAGATATTCTAATCCCCGTTCCATATAATAACTCTAATATTAATAGATCCCTAATCCCTTTAAATCCATCTTCTAATTCTAGATTATCAAAAAGATACATCATATCATTTTCCTTGATAAATTGTGGTATTTCTTGATTTGTCTTGAGAGAATTAATTCCAGATGTTGGGTTTGATTTTATCAAACTTTTTTTTATTAGATACTTAAAAAAAGATTTAAGTGTGGCTAGTTTTCTATTTATTGATCTTGGAGATAAGTCTTGTAAAGAAAGCTCCACAATCCATGACCTTATGGTTCTTCTGTCTATTTTTTTTATATTATCATTAAATGAGTGGTTTTTGTAAAAAAGTAGAAACTGATCTAGGTCTTTACTATAACTAGTAATAGTATGAGGACTCAGCCTCTTTTCAAATGATAGATATTTAAGGAACGCATCTTTCATTAAGAATATTTAATGAAAGATAATAAAATTATAATTCTTTTGACTTTAATTTTTGAACGTAACTAGCTCTTAATTTTTCTTCTCTGAGCATTACTGATTTTTTTGTATAAAAGGCATTACTTCTATAATCTTTTATAACCTGAGCCTTCTCAAACTTTTTTTTAAACCTTTTAAGCGCTCTGTTTATATCTTCTTTTTCTTTTATTGAAACTCTTATCATTTCATTATTTTTTTGTGAGGCAAAGATAAGAAAACAATTATACTATCAAAATTTAAATTAATTATATGAATTTAATAATACAGGCAGTGTTTTGGGGGATCTGTTTTAATAGTTAAGTAAATAAAATTTACTCTTATCCCCAATTTTTTTTCTTACTTGTTTTTCCAATACCCGGATTAAAACTATTAGTAGGGTCGAGTTTCTTATAAAAATTTGATAAAACTGGTTTTGCAGAATATTCGTGGCCAACGTTATGTTCAGAAGGGTATTCCGCACCTCTATCGTCATATGTTTTTAGTAGCTTTTTTTTAATTTTATTTGCATTCACCCCCTTTTTTAAAATATAATTTTGATGTAGAACATGGCAAAATAGGTGACCGTAGTAAAGTTTCATTTCAACCATATCATTTATATCTTTAGGTAATTTTTCAAACCAATCTTTCTCATTTCTTGGAAATGCAATATCTAACGACATCATTTCTCCATGATTTTTAGAGTTTAGAGCATGATACCTTCCAATTGCACTTGCAGAGACATACCTATGTAATAGTGCTTTTTCACCTTCTTTATCTGTACACTCAAAAAAATCACCCTCATTCTTATCAAAAAAATTTTTAAAGTAATCTTTTGCTTCCTCTATTCCTTCATCTGACATTTCTATTATCCAGTGGTGTTCATATTTATTTCTATACTCTTCCATTCTCTTTGGAAGATGATTTGGCCAAAAAAAACTTAAAAATTGCATTAATCTATCAGAAAACTTATCTGGCAAAAAGCTTATTTTACTAGCTAGAATATCTACACTTCTCTTTAATTCAAAAAGTGTTGGAAGAAAATTTGTTCCTAACTTTTCTATAACAATAAAATTGTCTTTACTATATTTTTTTGCAGCATCATAACAGTCTCTATGTAGGTAGTCACCTAATGTTGGAAGTATTTTAAATTTTGAAAGAATGTCTCTTCTTATCTGCCAAAAGGTACTTGTTTTATTTGATCCAACATAGAAGACTCTACTCTTTTTAGGTTTTGGATAAGTGTCTAACCTCACTGCAAAAACAATAACTTTTCCTGCACTTCCTGAAGCACCATGTAATAACCTCTCATCAGCATTAAATCTTGCTGGAGTCTTTGAGTCAATTTGTCTGACTATTTCTGAGTACTTGTCATCAGATGCTAGTTTATCTGTGTTTATAATATCAGATTTTTTATAATTAATATTTTGTAAGTTTTTTAAAATTTCCTCAGGTTTTGATCCTAAATTAACCCCTAAATCATTAACTAGTTCCAATTTTCCATTCTTATTGACTTTAGCGTATAAGGCTAATTCTGTGTATGCTGGTCCTCTTTTGACCAAAGATCCTCCGGAGTTATTACAAATCCCACCGACAATTGAAGCCCCAATAGAAGTTGAGCCTATAACTGAGTGAGGTTCTCTGGCGAATGGTTTTAATTTTCTTTCTAAACCGTATAAAGTGCTTCCTGAGAGTCCTATGATCTGCCTGCCTTCATTAATAATATGAATATCTTTTATTCGTAAGGTATTTATGATCAAAACCGGGCGGTCGTACTCATTACCGTGAGGAGTAGATCCCCCCGTTAACCCGGTATTAGCTGCCTGCATTATTACTATTATATTGTTTTCAACACAAACTTTTAAAATATCCCAAATTTCAAGAAGTGTACCAGGTTTAGCAACAGCTAATGCCTTGCCTGAACCATAGCGCCATCCTTCTGAGTATGGAACCTTACTCCAATTAGCTGTAAGAATATTTTTATCCCCGGCTATATTTTTAAGTTTTTTAATAAAATCTATTTTCTTTTCCATTAAAATCTATAATATTTGCTTAAGCGGTTATCCGTGTTTAATAATTAATTATTCCTTCTCTAGATTCAATTATTAATTCGTTTTTTGAAGAATCTTCTACTAAACCTATAATTTTAGCTTCTACATTAAACTTTTTAGATATATCTATTATTTCATCTGCAACCGTTGGGTCACAATAAATTTCCATTCTATGTCCCATATTAAATACTTCATACATCTCTTTAAGTGAGCTATCAGTATCCCTATGAATTATTTCAAACACCTCAGGTATTTCAAAGAGATTGTTCTTTATTATTCTTTTATTATTTACAAAGTGAAGAACTTTTGTCTGCCCACCTCCAGTACAATGAATTATACCCGATATTTTATTTAAACAGTTAGATATTATTTTTTTTATTATAGGAGAATAAGTCCTGGTAGGAGAAAGTAATAATTTTCCAATATTTTCGTGTGTTTTACATTTATCTGTTAATAAGTTTTTACCACAATAGATCAGATCATTTCTAGTTTCATCACAATATGTCTCTGGATATTTTTTTGCATAGATTTTATCAAGAATATCGTGTCTTGCAGACGTTAAGCCATTACTTCCTATACCGCTATTATAACTTTTTTCATATTTTGATTTTCCATAAGAACTGAGACCTACAATCACATCCCCACTTTTAATTTTGCATTCTATAATGTTCTTTCTTTTCTCTCTTGCAAAAACTGTACTATCTACTATAATTGTTTTAGTTATATCACCTACATCTGCTGTTTCCCCTCCTGAAGATATAATCTTTATTCCATTGTCGTTTAAAGTTTGAATAGTCTCTGTATTTCCTTTAATAATCTCAGAAATAACTTCCCCAGGAATTAAATGTTTGTTTCTTCCTATTGTTGATGACATTACAATATTATCAGTAATTCCAACGCATACTAAATCATCTATATTCATTATTAATGCATCTTGTGCTATTCCTTTCCAGACACTAATATCACCTGTCTCTTTCCAATATAAATAAGCTAAAGCAGATTTAGTTCCTGCCCCATCTGCATGCATTACATTTGAGTAATCAGGATCTCCAGATATTATATCTGAAACAACTTTGCAAAAAGTATTTTGAAATATTCCTTTATCTTGATTTTTTATTGCCTTGTGTACATCTTCTTTTTTTGAAGAAACACCCCTATCTAAATATCTTCTAGACATTTAACCTTAATTGTTATTAAAAAACTTTTCTTCAGAGTTTGCATCTTCTGAGTTTTCAATAAACTCATAACTTGTAACTTTAAATTCTGTTCTTCTATTTATTTGATGTTCCTCTTCGGTCTTTGCATTTGGAATAATAAGTTGAGATTCTCCATATCCTTTAGCAGTCATTCTGTTTTCACTAATTCCTTTACTTATAATATAAGAAACTGCAGATTCTGCTCTTCTCTGAGAAAGATCTTGATTATAATCTACTGTAGATCGATCATCAGTATGAGAACTTAATTCTACAGTTATATTAGGATTATCATTCAAAATAACTACAAGCTTATCAAGCTCTAAGGCAGCATCTTCTCTTATATCTGCCTTATTTAAATCATAGTATATATTATCTAATACAATAGATTTATTTACTACTATTTTATCCAACACTAAGTTTTTCTCAAATTCCACGTTAGTTATAAATTCTTTTAATTTAGTTCTATCTACTTCCTTTCCTATTGTACTAAAGTCACCTCTTGTGCTAAAATAATTTTCTTTTTCTCCTATTAATATATAATCTTCATCCGAGTATACTGTAAATTCAAACTTACCCTTCTCGTCTGTAAATGTTTCTTGAATAATATTTTCCTCTTTATCTAAAAGTTTAACACTACTGTTTCCTAAAACACTTAATTCTTTATTTTCACTCTTAGGTGTCAAGGTTGTTCCTTTTAATATATAATTAACAATTTTTAAATTAGGGTCATCATTCACAAATGTGTAAATATCATCATCTCCATAACCCCCATCTCTATTTGAGGTGAAAAATCCTCTTGTTGCGTTATACGGGTTGACTCCAAAGTCATCACCCCTTGAGTTTAAGGGTTTTCCAGGGTTTGATATGGTAACCTTTCCAGATTTTCTTGAGGCAACAAAAATATCAAGACCACCAAACCCTTCATGATTATCAGAAGAAAAATATAATCTTCCATCTTCAGTAACAGATGGAAACAACTCATTTCCAGGTGTATTTATCTCAGGACCTAAATTTTGAATGTTAATCCATCTTCCTCTTCTATTTACATTAGCCTTATAAATATCAGTTCCACCATACCCTTTTGATCTATTTGATGCAAAATAAAGTGTCTTCCCATCTTTACTTAAGAAAGGTGTTGAGTCCCAACTTCTTGAAGTATTCACATTTAATAGTCTTGGGTTAGCCCAGCCGCTTCTTCTGTATCTAGAATAATAAAGGTCAACATTATTTCTTCCATTACTTTTTCCATTATTACCTTTTGCGAAAATCATATACATCCCATCTCCAGAAAAAGTAATTGAACCCTCATTTACCTTCTCATTATTAATATTTTCTCCTAGTTTTTTTAATGAGTTAATATCAACGTTTGCGCCCTTACTTTTTATTTCATATAAATCTGTAAAAGGAGTTCCTGTCCCACTATATATTTTTTCAGATTGTCTATTAGAAACAAAATATAATTTTTCATTTGAGAAAGCAGGAGAATATTCAGCGTAATTAGTATTTAAAGCTTTTAAGTTTTTTACTTTATAATAGCTAGTATCAGGATAAAGTCGAAGATTTTTAATATGAAGTGATTCCCTTCTCATTAAGTTAATTACAGCTTCATCTTTTCCTTTTGAAAGATAATTTGAAATCAAAGAATCAGCGGCATTATAATTACTATTTCCTTTTAATGATAATGTTAAATAGTAATAAGCCATCTCATCTCTAATGCCAAACTTTATAGCATCTTTATAATACTTTTCAGCCTGCCATAGTCTGTTAGATTTTCTTAAAGATTCAGCTAATAAAAAACTGTTTTCAGAATCCCCTTCTTTAATTATCTTTTCAAATTTTATTGATGCATCATAATATTCTGCATTATTAAAATCTTTAACAGCAGTTTTTGTGGTTATGCAAGAGCTAAAGCTTAAAACAATCAACACAAAAATTATAATTTTATGCTTTATCATTTAATAAAATTAATTAACCAAGATTTATTTATATCCAAAACCCAATTTTTATCAAACTCTTCTTTGTTTTTTACTGTCGTGTTTACCATTTTATTTTCTGCACTTAACTCTTTATTAGAAATAAGTTTAATTAAAGTTGATCTGTCTTTAAATTCAATATTTTCACCAATAAAGATACCTATTTTAGAATTAGGCTGTATATCAATTTTAAGTTGATTTAAACTTTCTCTTAATAAAGCGCTTGAGCTGTCAATTGAACACCCACTAATTTCATCCTCAGCAAACAGAATTATGAAATTTTCTTTGAATAATTTAAATGAGGAAACAACACTTTTACCATGGGAAACCCAGTCTTGGCATAAATTCTTTAAAAAACCTGTAACTATATATTTTTTTTCAACAATAGGCTTGTCAGTTATGAAGACCCAACATCTTGCTTTTTTATTTAGTTTATTATAAGAAACATACATATTATTTTTTTAAATTTTCTTCTATAATTTCTGATATGTCTTTAACGTCAATTTTTTTATCTAGATTTTTTTCATTCACACCATCGTTTATCATTGTCAAGCAGAAGGGGCAAGCAACGGCTACAGTGTCTGGGTTAATATCTTCAATATCTTTAATTCTTTCTAGATTTATTTCAACATTTCCAGATTCGGATTCTTTAAAAATTTGAGA
>MDSW01156984.1_pt1 | contig 19984 bp, 15 predicted proteins | sample 811171 | NCBI WGS metagenome assembly MDSW01 (sample SAMN05326641, study PRJNA326480) | marine metagenome | isolation source: seawater | place: Atlantic Ocean: North West | collected 2012 | reverse complement strand
TCGTAATATGTCTTGCCAAATCTCTAATCTCCAATTAGCCATCATTTCTCTGGAATAAAGTCTTCCATCCATAATAAAAAATGAAAGAAAAAATTTATCGGTATTTTTTTCTGAAGTTATAGCAGTTAGCCCTTTATCAAGTTCATTGATTGTAAACAATTGAGTAAGTTCTTCTGTAGAGCTATAACCATCCATACCCATTTTTTTAAAGTTTAAATTCCCATAAACTTCAAAGGTAGAAACAATAAATAGAATCAGAGATACTAAGGAAATTCCCAATGTTTTAATTAAATCTTTAGTAATAATATTTCTAGACAAGTAAAGGTAATAAAGTATAAATAAGATCGCTGGCAAAAATGCACCTTTACTTTTATACAGAAACAAGGGAAGCAAAATAGCACTTGAAGCCAGAAAAATAGAAAATGAAGTAAACTTGTTTTTTAGATTTCTTTGTATGAATAGAATTGAAACAACATAAATAATTAGAAGGTCAGAACCTTTTTGAAAATCAAATTTATCAGAGTATGTTTCAAAAAAGTTGATAATTGATACAGGATAATGAATAGTACTAAATTGGTAGACGAGATAAAACATTACCAAAACAAAAATATTTTTTTTCTTAAATATATTTTCTACTAAAAAACCAGAAAAAATTAATGCTCCTGTCATCCATATGTATGAACTTGATTTAAATGAATAAAGATTTGTGAGGCTTCCATCATTGATAAATAAAATAATAAAAAAAGATAATATTATTAACTTATAAAGATAAAGTATCTTGTTATCAAAGTTTATATTTGTTTTTAAATACCTAGTTGGCAGGAAAAGGATCAATAAATTTAGTATTAAAAAAAATCCGATTATTAACTCTCCTAACCGGAAGGTAGAAATATATAAACCACTGTATGGACGACCAAAAAGTAAATAAAGAAAAAGATTTATAAAATATAGTGTAGAAATAATTTTTCCAACTTTATTTTCAAACAACATTTTTCTCATTTTTAAATATCGGGGATTTGATTAACAAATATTTTTTAATTTTAACCTTAAAATTGTATAAATTAATTATATTTAAAAATTTATTGATATAGTAAGAAAAATTTTGAAAATAAATTGATATTATATTTGTTTCTTTCCTTGATGATTCTGTGTGGAAATCTGATGATAAGACTTTATAAAACAAATCTAAATAATCTCTAGACATAGAACTTGAATTAAATGGATACTTTTTCATCTTATGAAAATAATCATCATAATTTTTTTGTATTTCTTCTACAGCTTCTATAAAATCTTCTATTCCTTGAAACCCGACTCCAAAACCATGAGCAAATTCAGGTATTCCCCCACTTTCTCTATAAATTATTGGTAAGCCACATTGAGCTCCTTCAATATGATGATTTCCTGAAGGCTCATTAATTGATGCCGTTAAGTAAATATGATTTTTCTTAATTAAATTCGCTAGCTCTATACCTGATTTAGGTTGAATTACATTTGTGGACTTAAATTCAATATTATTATTTGTATTTCCGATATATGTAAATTCAATTTTATTTTTAAATTTTTTTTGAATATTCTCATCTAAGTATTGATAGATATCAAAACCTTTATTTAAATCATTTCCCCAATGATGAGTAACTATTTTTAAAGGTTCAGTTCCATCCCAAAATAATCTACCATCATCATTAAATATTTCACTATCTGAACCAGACATAATCACTTCATTATTTTTAGAGGAAAATCCTGATTTAATAAAAGTATTTTTTAACCATTCACTTACAAAAACCGTGTAGTCAGCTATTTTGTTTGCTTCAATATAGTATTTGTTGATTCCTGAAGTTCCTTTTCTTTCGTCACATTCATTTATTCTATGTATGACCTTACATTCACTGTTTATCCTTCTTTTATAAAATTGAATATCTTTAATTGAATAAATAACACTTTCAGATAACATTCTTGGATCAATTATTAAAATGATATCAATGTCTCCATCAAATAAATCAAAAATTACCTTATTACCCTTTGATTCAAGATAATTTTTTAGATTAGTTATAAATAAATTTCCACCACCCCAAGGCCCTTCTTTGTTTTGAACATTTATACTTATCTTTAAATTATTCATTAGGAATTATATTTTTCCTTACACAATCTGCATAATATTCTTGTTTGTCTTTATGATTTGTTGAAATGTTATTCTCTAAATTAAGCACATATAAAGGTTCTCTTATAATTTTCATTGAATATCCAGAATTAAAAATATCTTTTACAAGTTTGTAATCCTGAGAGTAAAAAAATCTCTCATCATAATTATTTATATCTTTCATTATTGACTTTTTGATTAGTAAACTTCCGTGAATAAATGGATTTTTTATTTTCAGAGTCAGTTTTAAAGGTAAATAATAAGATCTATTAGGCGTTACTTTTGTGCTGCCTTTTATAATTGCTCTAGAGCCACAAAAATCTAGGTTTTTATCATTCATAAATTGAAGTTGCTTTGTAAACCTTGTGGTTAAGCTTAAATCATCTGAGTCTTGTCTAGCAATAAAAGTTCCCTGAGAAGCCTCCAGTAATATATTAAGTGACTTTGTTAGGCCTAAATTTTCATTATTTTTAAAAACTTTTACTCTTGTATCTTTAGAATATATATCAATAATTTCATAACTTTCATCGGTTGATCCATCATCCATGATTAGAAATTCAAAATCCTTGAAATCTTGGTTTAAAATACTTTCAATTGAATTGCCAATGTTTTTAGAGTCATTGTAAACAGACATTATCACAGAAATTAAAGGTTTCATTTATTGTTTATAGCTTTTGTGAAAGTATTTAATAAATTATCTTTGTTAAGTAACCCAGTTATAAATTCTTTATTTTCATTTCCTATTTTTTCTATATCAGAATTGATTATTTTTTTCATAACTGTTTGAAGATTATTATAGTTATATTGTTCAAATAGAAATTGATAATTTTTTGGTAAAAACTCTTTTATACCTCCGGTATCCGGAAATATGACAGGGATACTATTTAAAGATGCTTCACATAAAATAGTTGGTTGGCCTTCAAATAGCTTAGTTGCTGACACAACTGCTATCGACTTTTGAATTTCCTTTATAACTTCTTTATTATCTAAAAACCCAACAATTCTTAAATTATTATTATTATTATATTTTTTTTGTAAAATTTCGAGCTTCGGGCCTGTGCCTATGATTTTCAATGTATAATCTTCTAAATTTAGAGATAAAAAAGATTTAATTAACTCTTCGACTCCTTTTTCTTCAGAAATCCTTCCAGCATATAAAAATTGTTTATATCTCTTTATATTTTTATCAGTAGAAGTAGTAACAAAATTTGGTAATACAAAAAGCTTTTGTTTATCAAATCCTCTGTCAATCAGGATATCTTTATGGTGCTTAGTTAATAAAAATAGGTTTGAGTTTATATTTTTTAAAGTAATGTAAAGTTTCTTTGAAAATCGAATTACAAAAAGTGATTTAATGTAAGAATCTTTAAAGTATTTATTAAATATAAAAGTTTTTTTCATACCACATGCAGGACAAAATTTATTCTTACCCAAATGAGCTTTACAGAAGAAACTATTCGCACAAATATATCTAAAATTATGAATTTTTAATACTAAAGGAATATCATAATTTTTTATTACTTTCAATAATCCTAATGATCCTTTAAACCATAAATTGTGAATGTAAATATAGTCTGGCTTAAAGTTATTTATTTTATCTTTTAAAAGTCTATTTGATTGAATATTTGAAATAAAAACAAAATTTAAGAAGTCAAAAAAATTTAATCTATTTTTATTATCAAATAAGATTTTATCTACATGATATTTTTTAGATAAGAGTTCTACTTCACCATTGATTGCAGAATCTTCGCCCCCAAAGTTGCGATATAAATTGTGTATTATTAGTACTTTTTTCATATTAAAAAAGTTAATTTAAGTAACTATGATTAAGCATAATGCATATAGTTTTATTTTTTACTTTTGATTACTCACTAAAAACTTGGTTAAACAGTGGACATATAACAAGAGAGTTAAAATTATACGATTATTTAACAACTAGAGGAGTTGAGATTTCATTTGTTACATATGGAGATTCTTCAGACTTAGAAATATTGAAAAATTCAAAGATAAAAATATTTCCAATCTATACAATATCTAAAAAAAGTAAGTACAAAATTTTAAATTTTGTGAAATCATTTTTGATTCCATTTAAATTAAAAAATCATATAGATACTTCTTCAAAAAAACTAATCATAAAACAAAACCAGTTATTAGGTTCATGGGTTGCAATAATTTTTAAAATCATCTCTGGAGCTAAGTTATACACACGTACCGGATATGATATGTACTTATTTAGTGTTAAAGAAGGAAAAAACTTACTAAAAAAAATTGTGTATTTCTTATTAACTCAAATTACGATATCTTTTTCCGATTCTTACATCGTAACAAGTAATTCAGATGCAAAATTTTTAAAAAATAGATTCTTAACAAGCAAAAAAATATTGGTTAGGCCAAATTGGGTGGACGTACCGATAGAAGCAGAACATGAAAGGTATAGCGATCGACTATTGTCTGTTGGTAGATTAGAGAAGCAAAAAAACTTTGAAGAGCTTATACTGTCTGCAAAAAAAACAGGATTCAAAATAGACATTTACGGTGAAGGTAGACTTAAAACAGATCTTGAAAAACTTTCAAAAAGTTTAGACATTGAACTAAATATATTTAACAATATTGAAAACGAAGAGCTTTTGAATGTTTATCAGAAATACAAGTACTTTATATCCACATCTAATTTTGAGGGCAATTCAAAAGTAATTCTAGAAGCAATGGCAAATGGATGTTTAGTTATAGCAAAAGATATTGAAAATAATCGTGAGGTTTTAGGTGATGAATCTGGATTGTTATACAATGACAATCTTAATGAGGTTTTAATAAGATGTATGAATGATGAGTATGACAAATTGAATATTTTGAATAACTCAAGAAACACCATAATAAAGTACTACAGCAAAGATAAAATTTTTTCAGATTATTTATCTGATTTTGAGGATTTATATGAAATTAAATGATCTTTTTCCTTCAACATTAAGTATGTTTAAATGTGAGTCATACTTAAACTCATCTTTACTATGTGTAGAGTTCACAATTGTTATATTAAGTTTATTTAAAACTGAATGAATCTTTTCTTTGGTATTTGTATCTAAATTAGCTGTTGACTCATCTAAGAAAAGAATGTCTACATCTGCCAACATTACTCTTATGAAAGATATTTTTTGCATTTGACCAGATGATAAGCTTTTATTATTAATTTTCATATCAAGATCTGGCTTCTCCCCATTAAATAAATCAAAGAGCTCAATATATTCATATAATTTTTGATCTGGTATTTCTTTGTTGTTGCCATAAATTAAATTCTCTTTAATTGATGAATCGATAATCAAAGGAACAGGTCCAACATATCCAATGTTGTCAGAAAATGACTTTATATTACCTTCAGCGGCAAAGTAAATACCAGACATTAAACCAATTAGTGTGCTTTTGCCCGTACCGTTTAGTCCCGTTATAACTGTATGTTTGTTTCTCTCGATACTTAAACTTAAATCTTCAAACATAAATTCCTCAGAACCAAAATATTTAAATTTTACATTTTCAAATTCTATTGCTGAATTTTTTTTGAGATCTATATCTAAAATCAAGGGTTTTAGTTTAATTTCTTTATCATTCTCAAATTCAATTAATTTCTCAATATGGACTTGTGAATTGATTAATCCATTTAAAGAAGTGTTTAAGTTACCAAGTGTTTGTACAAGTCTTAATGTAACTCCAATAAATTCAAGAGTTATTAATTCAACTATTGATTCATTTAAGAAAGCGATAACAAAGACCATTGTTGCAAAAAATGTAGGAAATAAGGAGTTAATTGTTGAAAAATTAAAATTTTTAAATTGTGCCGAAGCATATGAGTTAGAGACTTCTTTGAATTGTGATAATTCCTTATTACTTGTTTTCAAAATTTTAATTAAAAACATATTATCAATTACTTTTTGTATATCTTGGCTAATCTTTTTTGATTTTTCATAAGAAATATGTATAAATTTTCTAGCTTGTTTTAATAAAATTCTTGTTGGAAAGTATATGATTACACCCATCGCTAATAGATATGAGGAAAACTCAAAGTTTGAGTAGATTAGGAATGCTCCGTAAACAATTAATTGAATTGTATGATTTAAGACTTTTGCAAATGCATTGTAAAAATAAGATATATGAATTGTTAATTCATTAACATAAAAAGTTGAATCAGCAATTGAGTAGTTTCCTCTATCGTAAATCTCTTTAAGAAGATAGCTTCTTAAGCTTTCCCTTATATCTAATGTCAGTTTCTGTAGAATTACTTTTTCCAAATAGAAAAAAGAAAATCTCAATAGAACAATTAGTACCATCAAAAAATTATTTTCTAATAAAAACTCCAAGACAAACTTGTATATAAAATTTAAATCAGCTTTGTTTTTTGAAGAAAGTAAATATGAAAAGTAAAGGATAATAAAAATATCAAATAAAACACTTAAATTCGATAGAACTAGAGACAAAAATATTTTTGCCTTTTTGTTTTTTATGTTACTTAATCTCGATACATAAAGAACGTTTTCAAAACTATTTCGTATACTTTTTAAAAGCATGACTATAGTATATTAAGAATTATCTTGATAATTTTAATTATTTTCATTCACTAAGAAAGATAATGGTTTATGAAGTTTAATAAGAAAAAATTTTCACACTATATTATTTTTATAGTTACAGGAATCAACTACTGCATAGGACTAGTTTTAAGTATTTTATTTAGATCAGAAAATAATAATATATTATTGTTTGGTCAAAAACTTGTTGGAAATTTAGAAGTAATTTTTAAAGATAAGAGACTTAGTAATAACAATATTTATTACATAACATTAGATTATGGAGAGTATCGTAACTTAAAAAAAATTTACGGAAAAAATATTTTAACACCATTTAATATTTTTAATATACTTAAAGGATTTAATTCGAAAGTATTGGTTACTTCACATGGAATTTTTCTACATAATTTTGTTAATAAAATAGGAATTAAAACTATTTTATGTGGTCATGCAATAAATGGTGTGATCCCAAAAAATAATAAAAAAATTGTAAAATATTTTGAACTTTTTCATGAAGTTTGGCTTCATTCACCATATGATAAAAAGATTTTATGTGAAGAGCTTTTTTGTGGTTCTAAGAACTTAAAAGTATTGGGTTTTGTTAGAAACCAAATACTTATAGAAAATATAAAGGAGAAAAATGAACTTAAATCTGAGAACAGTATGTCAGATAAAAAAATAATTTTATATGCTCCAACTTCCCATAGAGGAAATAATGATTACATTAATTCTGAATTCTCAGCGTTTAATATAAAATTTTATGAATTTATGGATAAACAGCTTATAAATACAAACATTTACCTAATAATTAAGCCTCACTATAAAGATACTTTGTCGAGCCAAATATATGATTACATTAAGGTGAGTAACAACATATTTTTAAACGAAGAACTAAATTTACAAAATGATTATGACGTTATGACTATTAGTGATTTACTTATTACTGATATTTCTACTGTATACGTTGACTATTTATTACTTGATAATCCAATTTATATAATAAACAATCCTGATCCAGATCCATATATGCAAAGATCGAGTATTTTAAGAAATATTGATCTACCAACAATAAACGACAAAAAAGATATTCAGAATTTAATTAAAAAACTTTCAGATGGCAAAATAGTAAACGATAATACCAAAATCCTTAAAAATAAAATATTTGGAGATCTCAACCACAGCAAAATAATTGAAAAAATTGATAAAATATTTTTAGAAAATTAATAAAATTTTTAATTATTTTTTAAAGTAATCACAGCTAAACGTGGAGGATTTTCAAGTAAAGCTATGTAATCATTCTTACTAATTTTTAATAGATCTCTTATTCGATTTTGAATGTTAAAAGATTTAAGTGATTGCATTGAGGAATTTACTAAGTTATAGGATGCTATATAAAGTCTTCCATAATGGAGAGACCCAAACATAAAATCAAGAGTAGATTCATTATTTGATATTATTTCTATGTCAGAGATTCCATGTTCAATAGTTTTATCAAATCCAAAATAATATATTGGTTCTTCAAAACCATATTCAGAATGGGATTTGTGTAGAGGAGCATTAGTTAGTTCTTCGAAGATAAAATTAATGCCAAAGTTTGAATCATAGTGAACTCCATATGAAGCAATTGGCCAGCCGTAATTTTTTATATCACTAGTATCTATAAGATTGATCTCATCTCCCATTCTTGGACCATGTTCTGTGGAAATAAATAAATCATCTTGTATTTTTTTTATACCTTGTGGGTTTCTATGACCCATTGACAATATTTGATATTCTCCATTATTTTTGTTAATTTTTAATGTTTTACCATACTGGCTATTTTGATTTTGTGGAAACAATCTTTGTCTAAAGTCTCCTGTTGTAAAAATTAAGTTTTCATCATCATAGTTGGCAATGGCTCCACCAGATTGAATACCGGTGTAATTATCATTTGTCCGGGGAATACATTCGTCTAATGAAAAGAATTTGCTAAATTTAATATCTATTAAGTTAGCCTCTCCTTTAAGAATACTTAAAGTTGCACAATCATTATCAGTTTCATCAATATAAGAAATATATAAATTTCCTTTGTCATAAAATATATTTTTAACGCTTTCCCATCCACCCCATCCAAATCTTTCATCTATTCCATATACATACTCATTTTTAACAAGATCTCTAAAATTTGAATTAACCCTTTTGAAGTCAGTCACTGAGTATGTATTTAGAGAATTGATACTCATAACAAATAAATCACCTGTTCCAGATATATACATGAGATTATCATCAAATTTCTCTATGTAGCCAATAGGCTTTCCTTTAGTAAATGATGATTTTATATTTTCACAGCAAAGAATAAACTCTTTTGAAACAAGTTCCTCATTAAAAGTAATAGTTCTAAGTTCAGTAATTTTATATTGACTGTCATAAAGTTGATCTCTATCTTGATATAAATTATTTACAGTGAAATTGTAATCTTGAGCTGTAATGTTTGATAGATAAGATGTCTGTCTTGCCTCAAAATAATAACTGTGGTTAATTGATGATAAGAAAATCGTAGAAATTAAAAGAACAAGTTTTAGAATATAATTAACTTTTAATTTTTCGATTAAAAAATAAACTAATGGAAACAAAACTAATAAATATAAAAAATTGGTTCTTGGGAAGTCAGAAATTTTGAGTATGAAAAGAATACAAATAAATGAAAGTAAATTAGATAGGAAATGATTAATAGATAAAGTTTTACTAATTAGAATTGAAAATAATGAAATCAAAATTGAGAGTACAAGAAAACTATACGAACTATAAAAATAATTCTCACTAAAAAATGAAAAATAATAATCTAATGTATTTTCAAAAAAATAATAATACCTTCTTGTAAGCTTAAAAAATATTTCATAGAATAAAATGCTGTAAAAAAAATAAATCAAATCATTTCTTGAAAATATTTTTGAAAGTTTTTCAAACATAAACTAAATTATAGATTGATACACAACAAGACCAAACTCAGGTAATTTCGCATAAAAGAAATATAATTAAGCTATGAAAGATATTATTTCTTTATCAGTAATTGTTCCATTTTATAATGAGGAAAAATTTTTAGAATCATCAATAACAAGACTTTTGAAATTAGACATTGTGAAACAAATAATTCTTGTTGACGACTGCTCAGAAGATGATAGTTATTTAATAGGGGAAAGACTAGTTAACCAAAATAATAAAATATTAATTACAAAAACAAATAAAAATCTTGGTAAGGGCGGTGCAGTCAAGGTTGGTTTAGAAAAAGTAACTTCTACACATGTGATTGTTCATGATGCAGATTTAGAATATTTTCCAGAGGATATCTCTGAAATGTTTGAAGCAGTCTCAACTGAAAAAGAAAACTTAGTTCTTGGATCAAGAACAATTGGTACAAAAAAAAGGAAAAATTTGTATTTTTACACGTATTTTGGAAACAAAATTTTTACTTTATTATTTTCAATTTTAAACAATTACAAAGTATCAGACATCGCAAGTTGTTACTGGTTAGTGAAAGTTGAAAGTTTAAAAGAAATAAATATTTCTGAAAAAGGCTTCGGGATAGAAGTTGAAGTTCTATCAAAATTCATAAAAAGAAAAATAGATATCATTGAAGTTCCTATTAAATACGAAGCAAGAAGCTATGAAGATGGAAAAAAAATAAAATTAAAAGATGGAATTCAAATTTTTTTAAAAATTCTAAAGTACTCCAAATTGAATACATTTATATAATAAGCAATACCTTCAGCTAACTTGAATCAGAGTAATATAATTAAAATGTGAAGACAGCCCTTTTAATTCTTGCCTTTAATGAAGAAAAGTTTATCGAGAATGTAATAAAAAAATATATTGATATTTTTAATGAAGTAATAATTATAGACGATTGCAGTATCGATAATACTAAATTAATAGTTGAAGGTTTAAAAGAATCAAATAAAAATCTTACTTTAATTTCAAATGAAAAAAATATGGGAGCGGGAAAATCATTAGAAATAGGAATAAATTATTTTCTTAAAAGTAATAATGAATACTTGATCAAGATTGATGGAGATGACCAATTCTCTAAAAAAGATGTTCTATTTCTATATAAATTACTAGAGAAAGAGCATTACGATTTTATTAAATGCGATAGGTTTTGGCACGATGGTATAGTTGGAAAAATACCAACAATAAGATATTTTGGAAATTCACTGGCTTCTTTATTAATTAAGTTTTCAACTGCATGTTGGACGATTAATGATCCACTTAACGGACTTTTAGTATTCTCAAAAAACCTACTTTCAGATTTCAAGCTTCCAAAGCTATTTAATAGATACGGGTACCCTTTTTATGTTGTAACTAACTCGGTTAAAAAATCTATTAATAGTGATATTAAAATTGGTCAATATAGAAACGAAGTCAGATACAACAATGAAAATAGTAATTTAAATCCAGTAACAATGTTGTTTAAACTAATATGGTATACATTACAAAATTACTATTCAAAAATTTTATTAAAACTGAGAATATCTGAATTTCAAATATCCGCTTTGATGGACATTATCTCTCAAATATTGATTATTTTATCTTTTTTCTCTATTTATAGAATAATCAATATTAGATATTTATCCTACGATGGACCTCAAGGGATTTGGTTCATGGTTTTTTTGATATTTCTTGTTTTAGGATTATATCTCATATCCATTTCACATAAGATTGAAGAAAAAGTTACGAAAACTAAAATTACAGATATTGAAAATATTTAAATTAGTAATATCCTAATTTTTGAGCTTCTTTTATCCAAGGTATTACAATATCTAACATTTCACTTAAAGTAGTCTTTGCTTCGAAACCAAGTAAATCTCTGGCTTTTTCAGTTGATGGAATTCTTTTTTGTACATCGTATTCAAATGCATCAACATTCTCAACTTTAAATTCATCGGAACCTCTTGTTTTTTCCCAGATCAATTTTGCTAAATCAATAACATTTGTTGATTCATTTGTTGATAAATTAAAATCTTCATTTTTTGCATTTGGATGTTTTAATAATATAACAATACCTTTTGCCAAATCTTCACCATATGTATAGTGACGAATTTGATTTCCATTTCCAAGTATTTCTATAGAGTCTTTTCCTTCTAGTGCCTTGATTATTAAATCCGGCACAACATGGCTTAATGTTAGTTTTTTTTCATTTACAGAATCTGTACTATTTAAGGATTTTACTTCCCCTATACCTACGCAGTTAAATGGTCTTGCTATTGAATACTCTAAACCATACTGGAGATTGGCAGACCTAGCAAAATACTCTACTGCAAGTTTTTGAAAACCATAGGAGCTCTCTGGAGGTGGAATATTAAATAGATCTTCTTCTTTTGTGGGAAAAATGTTGCTTGATTCAAAAACCATCGAAGAACTCAAAAATACTGTCCTTTTAAGTTTATAATTTTTCTGGCACTTGATAGCAATATCGGTAGTAGTTGAGATAATTTTTTCATTTTCAGAGAGAAGATCATAAGCAAAATCATGAAAGTATGATATCCCACCTATCATTGCTGCTCCTGCTATAAGATAATCACAATCTTTGAGTAAATTAAACAGTAATGCTTCATCCTTTACATCTCCAGAGTGAAATTGATAGTTTTCATCTTCAGAATGATTGCGAACTACTTTCCCGTATTTTGATAAATTATCTATACCAATAACTTTGTATCCATTGTGTAGAAGCTCTTTTACTATATAGCCCCCTATAAAACCTTCAGAACCTGTAACTAAGACTTTTTCCATTAAATTCTTTTCAATATTAATCTTTTTACCCAAACTAAATATTTAGGAATAAACTTACTCAAAACAAATTTAGATTCCCCAAAAGTTCTGTCTATCCAGACAGTAGGAATCTCACCAATGCTTTTTCGTTTTAACTTTGCTTTAACGATTAATTCTAAACCAAGGGTAAAACCAACAGTACTTTCTATATTAATTTCTTGAAGGAAATTTTTATCGTAGGCCTTAAACATGTTGGTTGGGTCTTTTGTGCCAACTCTAAATAAATAGTACAATAATCGACCTGAATATTTGCTAAGAAAATATTTAATATCTTTTTTACCAACAAATTCTCCACCCTTAGAATATCTTGAAGCGACAGAAATAGACAAACCTCTTTCAACCATTGAGAGCAAATCTTCAACTTGAGTTGGATCATCACTGCCATCACCCATTGCAATACAAACAAACTTCCCATTGCATTTAGAAATACCATATTTAATTGCGTTACTTGCTCCAGGATGAAATTCACTCAAAAGAATAATAATATTTAAGTCTGAATTTTTTAATATTTCATATGTTGGGTCTGAATCACTATCTAAAACTACTATTAATTCTGTATCGGGCTCCAGATATTGTGAAAATCTTTTTAAAATTAAAAGAACCTCTTCGGTTTCTTCTTTTAATGGAATAATTAATGACTTATTTATTTCCAACAGTAAATACCTTTTTGCCACTAAGATCTAAATTTTTGAAGCTAGTATGAAAAGTTGAGATTAAGACATTATTTGTAAGTTTTGAAACATCTTCAAAATCATACAATTCAAACTCTACAGAATCTTGAGATACATTTTCATCAATAGGATAAATATCAAAACCCATTTTTTTTAAATTGAAATATAGCTCAAGGGATAGAGAATCTCGTAAATCATCCGAATTTGGCTTAAAAGTCAAGCCCAATTGAATCAACTTTTTGTCAATAAAAATTTCATTACATTTATTCAAAATATTTGTCATAAATGTAGTGTTTATTTTTCGCAATGAATTTAAAAATTGGCTATCTTCACTATATTCTATTCTAAATGTTTCCGTGTCTTTTATTAAGCATGGACCCCCAACAAATCCTTTAGATGGTATATTTTTAAGTCTTGGATAGTCGAGTGTTGCAAGATCTATAATTTTTTCAAAATCAAGTTGGTTTTCCTCTGCAATATTGGAAAATTCATTTATCAATGTAAACTGTGAATATCTGTATGAATTAGTAAATAACTTCAAAAACACTGCATTTTTAAAATCTGTGGTGAGTGTTTTAATCCCTAGAGATTTAAAGAACAATAAAAAGTATTTATCTTCTATACCATCTTGAGTTCCAATGATTTGTGGTAGTTCTTTCAACTCTTTTAAACTGCTCCCCTCTGCAATTCTTTCAGGGCAGTATGCTAATTTAATATTTTTTTCTTTAAAGTTTTTGTTATTTAAAGTAAATTCAATAGTTTCATTTGTTATTGTGCTTCTTAAAATTATTCTTGAATTTTTATTTATGTTTTCTAGGACCTGACTCATTAAAGTTTGAAATTTATTTAAATCACCTTTTGATGAAGACGTTCCCAAAGTAATAATTATTAATTCATAATTATTTATTTCGTCAATATTGTCTGAAAACTTAATATTATTTTTATTTGCAATTTTTAAGTATTCTTGAAGTCCATCATCCTTAAAAGGAATAATATTTTCACTAAGCTTTTTTAGCTTATCTGTATCTGTATCAATAATTATTACATCATTACCATGAGAGCTTATAAAACAACTTAACGGTAGTCCAATATGACCAGCGCCACCCACAATAGCTACTTTATATTTGTTATTTAACAAACCAACTTCCTCTTAAAATTACCTTAGGATAACACTACTATTAATGAATTAAACTCCTAAGTGTTTTATTACAAATTTTGAGTATCATAAATTTAAATTAACCATTTTTGAAAGTTATTAAATGCTGATAATAAAGGAAAACAAAAAGTTTATATATGTTGCACTAATTTTTATTTTTTTATTTCAAATTTTAGATATTGCTCTCGGAACTTTTAAAGAAAAAACTGATTATTACGATAATTGTGAAACCACTTTTCATGAAGAACTTACAGGATACTCTAAGAATTCATCAACTAATAACTTAATAGTGAAGTTCGAAAAATTTCCCATAAATCCTGAAATAGAAAATATTAGATGTTTAAACAAAATAATTGCTAAATCCTATGATCAAAATACATCCAAAACAATTTATCAAGTTGGTTATTCAAGTAATGTTTACTATTTACAATTTCTATTATTTATTTTATTTGTAATTTTAAACTTTAGATTTTTCAAATTTACATATATTGAAATTTTATTAATCTTTGATTTATTTTTATATCTTCAATTTATTGGTCTACCAGTGTATATCTCAATTACTCAAATTTTAAAATTAAATATTTTCTTGATAACATTAGGAATTTTTATATTTAACTTTAGGAATATACTTGAAGAAAAAAAATATGACGAATCTGTAAAAAAATTAAATGAAAGCTACATACTTCTATTTTTATTAAATATATGTATATTCATATTTTTTGAACATATGAAAAATTTTTTTTATGAAGGATACTATCTACATTTTAGTGCTTGGACTGTTAATTATGAGGGAGGTATTAATCGTAGAGGTCTAATAGGAGAAATGATAACCACTTTATACTCAGGAAAAAATATAAAATTAATAATAGTTTTTTTAATATCAGGAATTCACTCCTGGCTCACTTTTAATATTTATAGTATTTTCAAATTGGTCAAGCAAAACTATCTAAGTGTTCTTATTTTTCTATCACCTTTTTATGTATTATTTGTAATCAATGATTTTAGAGGGGGAAACATGAAGGAAATTATGGGATTTTTATCTTTATCACTTTTAATTTTATTTAATTTGAAAAAAAATAGATTTTATCTTGTTTTAAGCCTAATTATTTATTTTGTTGCAGTATTTTCACATAATTTAAATATATTTATTATGCCAGCAATTTTATTTTATGTTTTTTACGTATCAAATCTTGATCAAAAAATCTTCGTTGGAATATCATATTTTTCTATTACTGTCGCAAATATACTGATCTATTTTTCGCAAATTATGCAGAATTCTTTTTTTAATATCAATGAATGGTGTGATAAGTTAATTCCAAAATATAATCTTTATGAGTCCTGTTTTGAATTAAGAACAGGCAACTTGCTTGATTTAAGAGTAAACGGTGGAGTATTTGAAACTATTTCTTATACAATAACTAATTTTAACTTTATGACCTTTTTAAATTATTTCATTGTTTTTTTAATAATAAATTTGTATGTTTTTAGAACTGATTATTTTAAAAATAAATTGAAGGGAATCTTAGTTCTTTATATTTCTTTTTTACCGCTTTTCATATTAGCTCTTGATTGGGGAAGGTGGATACATATTTTATTCTTTACTATTTTTACTATTTACTTAAGTGATGAAAATAAAATTATCGACTTAAAAAATTATAAGACTTCTTTTTTAATTTTTATAATTCCAACATTTTTTGTATACAATCCACACTGTTGTGCCACATTTTCACTAAAAAATATAATTTCCTATAACTTAGATTCATTTCACATTCTTGATTTTTTTATGAAACTTTATCAGTTTTAAATTAAGCAAAAAAACTTTCAAATTTATCAGTATTGAATCTTGGCTCTTTGATTTTATTTATATAGCAATCTTCATAAATATTTAAGTCGGCCCTAAGGTAGCTCTTTATCTTACTCAAATTATCACTATTAATCTCAACACCAGCTGATTTTCTTATCTTATTTTCAACTAATTCTAAGTTTTTTTCAGCTAAAGAGAGTTTTCGTCTTTTCTTTTTAATAGTGTTTACATACAATGTTTTTCTATTTGTAAGAATTGAATATTCTATCCCAATTCCAGACCAGTCGGTTATTAAAAAATCAAAATAAGCTAAATTTTTAAGATCTTTTTCAAAATCAAAAATCACATTATTTAGATTGTTTTTTGTACCAGTATCAAAATCTTCCATTGGATGCGGTCTTAAATAAATTTCATATTCAGTTCCTATGTTTTCGATTAAATCAGTTAACATATGTCCATCTTTAAATAAATTGAATTTTCCCCACGAAGGAGCAATTAGTATCTTTTGATTATGTGAATCAAATTTTTTTTGAAAATAATGTTGATTTGTTAAAAGTGGATATCCTTCACTGAATATTTTTGTAGATTTTTTAGTTAAATATTTAAGCTGGCTTGAAATTATTTCATTTGGACTGAATATATAATCGAAACCGATAAACGATTTATTAGAATAAACCTCATTAGGGCTTACTAAAGAATGAAAAATATAAATATACTTTGGTCGTTGGGATTTAGGTAAGATTTTTGATTTTTGAAAATAAGGATTGCCCACGCCGGGAGTTGTTGTAATCAGATAATCTGCATCTAAATTTAAGCTAAATTTATTAAATTGATCTTTATTAATAAGAATTGTCTTAAAATCATCTAATAAGAAATTTTCAAACGATACTACTTCTATTTCATAATCACTATTGATAATTGATTTCATATATGGTTCTACAAACCTTAAATGTTCTAATCCCTCTATAAAAAAAATAGCTTTCTTCATATTTAGAAAATAAAAAATATAAAGGAACTAACCACTTTTATGTTTTTTTCTAAAAAATAATTGTGATTCATAGATTATAAAAATTATACATATCATACCCGTTAATAAAGATATAAAAGGTGTTCTCGGATTAATTAAATTATTTTTATTCTTTGCTTGCTCCAAGGCGTAAATTCTGCATTCAGTCAAATTTGAAGTTGACTTATTATATGGATTGTTAATTATTACATTATCTTTATCAATACATTTATTTAAATTTTGTTCATCATGGGCAGCGCGTTGTTTGGAATTGTCTGTAAAATTACCTTTTTTAGTACAATCTGATTTTAAATTATTGATATTACCAGAAGGAAACATAGTTTTAAGAATATTATTTTCAAAAATTAAAAAATTATTTATAGAGCAAAATGGATTAAATTGATTTGAATATACTAAATGCTCTGACAAATTTTGACTATTTTCCCTTGGATGACCTGAAATAAATAAAAAACTACAAACGAAAAAAAGCAGAACAAAAATTTTTAAGAAATTTATTTTTCTGAAAATCTTTACCAATAGAAATAGTAAAGATATACATAACAAACTGGAAAAGTAAAATACTTTAAACGTATCAGCTTTAATTGGGTTAAAGTTATTTGACGGTATGCCCAATGAATTAACATACAAAACAACTAAACCTGCAAAAGGAGCTAGATAATACTTCTTATTTTTTTTATCTTTTAATGCTAAATATAAAATTGACATATAAAAAATTACTGAAAAAAATAGGGATAGTAATTTTCTTACACGATTCAAATCATTTATTAAAAACCAGCTATAAACTCCTCTATAACTAATTTCTCTATTTTCAATAAAAGTACTCTCATTTGAGTCAACAAAAAAATTTTTTCTATGTTTTGAGAAATAATTTACCTGATCATCAAATAATTGATTGAAATAGTCTCCAAAAGTATCGAGCAAAATAATATTTATAACTGACCTGCTATGATATGTCTCGCCATTATCTTTGATGGTAAAAAAAGGCTCCCTTACAAGTTCATTCAAATTAGTATTGAATATAATTTTAGGATCGGCTTTAAAATCATATTCTATATCATAAGGTCTTTCAATTAACGAATTTCCTGTAATATAATAATTTTCTAACTGTGTTAGCGAAATAACAGAAAGAAATGTTATTAGTAATAATATAAAGTTCTTTTTTTTAATTTTTTTAAATATCTTATAATATGAAAAAATTAAATACAATCCTAACATTCCCGCTGTCGATGCCTTCGAATTAATAATTAAAGATATAAAAGGTATTACATAGAATAGATTTTTAATATCCCTATTTTCAAAGTATCTCTCAATATAAACTAATAACCAAGGAGTAAATGCAAAAGCAATAATCTCTGGCTTCATGACTGATCTCAAGTAAATTGTTTGAGGAAAAAAAAGTAAAATGATCAATGAGGCAATTATTGATTCCGTATTAAATTTTTTTTCTTTTAAAAAGAGAAAAAATCCTGCCAAACCAATTATAAAAAAAATAAAATTAACTTCATGTACAGCAGTGCTCACTATAAATTCTGAATTTGAAAGATTTACATTATCAACTTTAGAAATTACCCTTTTAGCAATTAGAAAATAGTAAAACACTCCCTGGCCATAATCAATATCTACGTCTATTCCGTAAAAATAATTTATATAATCATAATATTTTTGAAAATCTACATTTCTTGATGATATATAAAATGAATTTATCCATGTAAATGAAAAGAATAATGAAGAAAAAAATGTAAATAATAAGATGGGTAGAAAGTTTAATTTGAACATGTTTTTATATTATTCCTTAAAAACAAAAAAGTATGAAAATTTATATATAATCACATGTATATTCAAAATCAATGAATCAAAAAGTAAAAGTATTAATAAACACATCAACATATAAAGAAAACCATGAAGATAAGGTTACTGACGTCATAAACAATTTAATTTACAGCATTTTAAAATCTGATAAAAATTTTGAATTTTTAGTTTTGAAACCGATGAGTACTGAAAAACACAAAGAAATATTATTTAATGGCATAAAGGTAAAAAAATATAGATACTTTTGGCCAAATAAATCACAAACTTTTCATGAGAATGGAATTTTACCTTCTTTACAAAAAAACAAAATTAATATATTAAAGCTATTGATTCTTATTATTAGCCAATTTATAAATCTCTTTCTTACTTCGTTAAAATTTAAACCTGATTATATTTACGCACACTGGTTTTTGCCACAAGCAATAATAAGTGCACTTGTTTGTAAAATTCTTAAAATTAAATTGGTTTTTACAACACATGGTGCTGAAGTCTTACTTCTAAATAATATAAAATTATTAAACAAAATACTTATTAATTTTGTACTTAAAAATACTTATAAATTCACCGCTAATAGCGAAATCACACTCAATGAAATTAAAAAAAATTGTAAGCCAGATTATATAAGTAGTAAATATATGGTGATTCCGATGGGGATACAAGATAAGTTCTTTAAAGAAAATAATATTGAATTTAATAATGATAATAATTTTCTTTACATTGGAAGGCTAGTAGATTACAAAGGGGTTGACATGCTAATTAAATGTTTAAATAAATTTAAAGATTCCGGTAATAACTTCAGATTAGATATATTGGGATCTGGCGTTGATGAAAATTTATTAAAAAAAGAAGTTCACAACCTTGGTCTTGAAAATTATATTGTTTTTCATGGTTTTAAAAATTTTGATGAAAAACTAAAATTTTACAAAAATGCAAGCCTGACTTTTATACCATCAATTGTTTCTGACAAAAGGCTTGAGGGTGGTCCATTAACTTTAATTGAAGCTATGTCACAAAAAAATATA
>MDSW01133956.1_pt1 | contig 19985 bp, 22 predicted proteins | sample 811171 | NCBI WGS metagenome assembly MDSW01 (sample SAMN05326641, study PRJNA326480) | marine metagenome | isolation source: seawater | place: Atlantic Ocean: North West | collected 2012 | reverse complement strand
GCTGTAACTGTGAGCTATAATTTCATTACATCTTTTTGTTGATGCATATAAACTTACAGGTGATACTGCTTTATCATTTTCAGAAAATTTGATTTTTTTGGTTTTGCCGTAAATACTACTAGAACTTGCAAAAATAAAATGATCTATTTTATTTTTTTTACAGATTTCTAGTAAATTTACAAATCCCTGTATATTGCTTTTAATATATGGATTTGGATTTTTGAGTGAATATCTTACTCCAGCTTGTGCCGCAAGATTAATTACAATTTTAATATTATGTTTTTTAAATATTTTTTTTTAGAAAAGTAATATTTTCTAAATCAGCTTTATAAAATTTAAAATTCTTACTATCAGTTTTTTTTTTTAAATCATTTAATCTATCTTTTTTTAACTTTACACTATAATAATCATTTAAATTATCTAAGCCCACAACGTAATGACCATTTCTCAAAATTTCTCTAACTGTATGATAACCAATAAAGCCAGCTGCACCTGTAATAAGTATATTCATTAATTAAATTTTAAAATTCTTTGTGTATAATAACTGATTTATGATACCATTTGATTTAATTTTTTAATTGAACGATATAATGTATAAAAGACAATCTTTAAAGAAAAGTGATCAAAAAATATGAAAAAAAACCTTGAAAAACTTTTTAAAAACGAATTTAATGAAATAAAATCTCTTCTAGATGCTAATTATTTTATCAATAATTCAAATTTTATTGAATTATGTAAAAATTCCATAAAATGTATGAACAATGGCGGAAAAATATTAATTTATGGGAATGGGGGGAGTGCGGCTGATGCACAGCATTTGGCAGCAGAATTGGTGGTAAAATATAAGAAGAAAAGAAAACCTATATCTGCTATTGCATTAACAACAGACACATCGGTTTTGACCGCACATTCAAATGATTTTCATTTTGATACAATTTTTTCAAGACAGATTGACGCCTTAGGAAGCAAAAAAGACATATGTATAGCAATAACTACCTCGGGTAATAGTAAAAATTTAATTGAAGCAGCTAAGATGTGTAAGAAAAAAAAAATTAGGTCATTCTGTTTTTCTGGAAACAAAGGAGGAAAATTAAAAAAATATATTGATCATCCAATATTAATTCCGTCAAATACTACTTCTGTAATTCAGGTGGTTGAAATAGCTATTGGACAAATCTTATGCAATATTCTTGAAGAATCACAAAAATGAAAAGTTTAAGTATTGTGGTACTCGCGGGTGGAGCGGGGAAAAGATTACGGTCAATCACAAAAAATAAAATTCCTAAGCCATTAACTAAATTTCATAAAAAACCATTCTTAGACTACCTATTGAGACATTTATCTAAATTTGAATTTGAAAACATCATAATAATTTCTGGACATCTAGGTAAACAAATAGCAAAACTTTACGATAAAAAAATTATTAAAAAATCAAAAATAATATGTTTGATAGAAAAAAAACCAATGGGAACTGCTGGCGCTCTAAATCTTGTTAAAAATAAAATAAAAAAAAAATTTATGTTAATAAATGGAGATACATTTTTCAGGATTAATTTAAATTTAATTAGCAAAATTAAAATTGGAAATAATATCGGCTTATGTATTCTTACAGATAAAAATTATAATACAGAGACAAATAAATTATTAAATTTGAATATTTATAAAAAAAAAATTATTTTAACAAATAATTCAAAATATATAAATTCAGGAATATATTTACTTTCACCTAAAATTTTTAAATTTTTAAATTCAAAAAGACAATCTTTGGAAAATGAAATTTTGCCACAATTAATTAAAAAAAAAAAATTATTAGGTATAAAAAAAAAAGGTTTATTTATTGATATTGGAACTCCAAAAACTTTTAAAATTGCAAAAAAAATATTCAATAATTTTAAAAATGTTTAAAAAATTAATTCAAAATAATCTTCATATATTTTTGTTAATATCATTTTTTTTTCTGTATATCTTTTTTTGTTATGATACATTTATAATGTTAGAGCCAAGATTTGACCAAGTAAGGCATATGGCTTGGTTAGAAAGTTTAAAAGAGTCTTCACATATTATTAATTTAGAAAATTTTAAAAGATTAAATGACCCAGATGGTTTTCTATTTAGTATTTTAAGAGTTGCTGGTAACAAAGGAGATTATCATGCGTATTTATTTCAAATTAATACTATTTTAGTTTTATATTTTTCAAGTTTTTTTTTAGATTTTTTTAACAATTATAGTGTCCTTTTTGTATATAATTTTACCTCAATTTTTTTTTCATCTGCAACAATATTTATTTGTTACTTTTTATCAGCTGAAATCTTAGATGCTCAAAAAATTACTTATAATAAATCTAAGCTAGCAATAATTATCTGTATTTTTTTTTTTTCATATTACAAATTTTATTTTTCACCTTTGGGAAATCATAATATTTCAAACTTTTTTTTTCTTTTAACTTTCTTAATTTATAAAAAGTTTCTATTTGAAAAAAAAAAATTAAATTTTTTTTTAACAGGATGTTTGGTTACTTTTTCTGGATACTTTCAAATTACGTTAGCAATACTACTAATTCCTTCATTTGGTTTATTTTTTTTATTAGGAAATCTAAGAAATTTTAAATTTAATATTTCAAACTGTGTATATTATACTTTGGGAGTATCTTTCGGGTTATTACCTTTTATTTCAATAATTCTTTTTACATTAATTTTCACTGATGGCTACACTTTTAATTTTCTTATAGGCGAAAGTTTAAATTTTTATACGTATTTTATAAAAATTAAAAATTGGTTTTTTAACTTTTATAATTTAAATGGTTTAATTATTATCTCTCCAATAATACTAGCAATTTTTCAAAAAAAACTTTTACAAGATAAAATCATAAAGTTATTTGTAATTATAATATCTGTTCATTTTTCATTAAATATTATTTTGAACATAATTGAAATTAGCTATATTAGAAACTATCTATACTTACACCACATTGTTATTATACTAAGCAGTGTATTAATTTTAAAATATTTAAAATTTAAAAATACTAAATTGTTTATAATAAGTTATTTATTTATTATCACGCAGTTTATTTTAAATTTAAATATAATTCTTAAAGAAGGAATGCTTGATAAAAAAAATTCCTACTTCTATAGTTTCTATTTTTCAAAAAATGGTTTATTGGAAAAAAATATTAAGAATTTGGAAAATGTCTTATCAAAAGATCTTGACGTAATTTTTTATGATCAGCTTACAAAAGATTATTTTAGAGTTTACAATAAAGAAATATTTTACAAATCTAAAACTGATAGAAATTTAGCCGATATTAAAATCTATTTAAATGATGAAAATAAATTAAATCGATCTAAATTAAATGAATTTGGAACTTTAAATGATAGTTTCTATTTAATAGCTATTGAAAATAATTTATTAATACTTGATGAATTGGTTCATAATTTAATTAAAAATAAAATTATTAATTCAAAATGTACCGCTAAAGAACCAGTAATTTATAAAAAAGTTTTACCAGATGGTATTACAGGAAATTTTACAAAAAAATTAATAATTATAGAAATTGAATGTTATTAAAATTTTAATTTTTTAAAAATAAACTCAGGGATAAATTTAATAATTAGAGATATTAAAAACCATAAGTTTGAAGAATATACATTTGTTTGTTTTTTTAAGATTGATGATAAAATTTTTCTAGAAATTTTTTCTGGGGTAGATATCAAAAATTTTGGTGCTTTATAAACAAACTTTTCTGTCGACATATATCCAGCAATAAAATTTTGTACCAGTATATTTCTTTTGTTTAATTTTTGCCTTAGTCCAGATAGGTATGAAATTAATCCTGCTTTTGCGCTACAGTAAAACAGTCTCAAACTTCTTCCTCTTATTCCTGCTACAGAGCTAAAAACACATATAAAAGAGTTATCTTTTAATTTATCGGTCAGTGCATTAATTATGTTGACCGGATGTATAAGATTAATATTATAATTTTCTATACAGGCCTCACTATTTTTAAATTCTTTTTCTGGATTACCAGTATGTCCAACTAAAAAGAGTAGTCCATCAAACTCATAATTATTAAATGTTTCAATTATTGATAAGTTTTTTTTTAGATCAATTATGTCTTCTTCAAAAATTATTATTTTATTTTTTTGATCTAAAACTTTTTTGCAATATTTCTCAAACAATAAATAAAATTTTTTTTTATCTCTTACAAAAACCGATATTTTATCTAATTTATGAATATTTAAATTTATAAATTCCAGAGCTATTTGGGATGTAGCACCATATATTATTAGCTTTTTCATGATTTATGTTAATTTGTATCGATTTGATAGTAAAGATCTGAATTTGTTTTTTTTATTAAATTTTTTTAAATCTTTTTTAAACTTTAAATAATTTTTTTTCGAATTTAAAATTTTTTCATCTCCAAATAAATCCTTTGCTAGATAAAATGTATAATTAAATTTTTTTGCATTTTTTAAAAAAAAGTTTTTTATAAATTTTGTTTTTTTATCATTAGAAAAATCTAATGATAGGCCATACCCATCTGATAAATTATTTAAAAAATTAATTCTTTTAGATTTTTCAAATTTTTTTAAAACAATTAAATTCGAAAAAATTTTATTTACTTTGCAGAAAGAAAGAAAAATATACAAAAATGGTATTAAATTTTTTTTATCAATAAATAAATGAAATTCTACGAAACCATTTTTTTTTTTATATAATTGATTCCAGTTTAAATATTTATCCTGAGGATAGAAAAATTCTTCAAAATTTACAAACTTCCCAAGAATATATTTGTGATAAATTCTAAACGAGAAATTTAATATTCTATATAAATAATAATTATTTATTAATGAAAAAATAATTTTATGAATAAAACTTATTTTTTTTTCTTTATAAAAGTAATTTAATTCAGGAATTTTTTTTCTTAAACAATGTCTTGATATAAAATGAATCCCAGATATTTTTTTTGGGTCGCTGAAACTATTTAGCCAAGTTACATTATATTCATATCCCTTTGAATACTTTTCTACATTAAATAAATCTTCGGTTTTATTAAAATATATATTTTTTCTCTCTAAATATAGAGATCTTATTTTTTTCAATCTAAATTTTACACTAATTATAACTCCAGTTAAACCAAGACCACCTATAGTAGTATTAAATAATTCTGTATTTCTTTGCTTACTACATGTAACTATTTCTCCATTAGATAGCATTATTTTGATGGAGATTATATAATCATAAAAAAAATTTTTCTTTATATTTTTTCCATGAATATTATTTGAAATCATACCTCCTAAAGAAACATATTTAGTTCCAGGTGATACTGGAATAAACCATTTCGATTTAACAATATAAGGTATTAACTCTTTTAATAATATTCCACTTTGTGTTTCAATGATTCCTTTTTTTTTATTAAAGTAATTTATTTTTTTAAAATTTTTCATCGAAACCATTACCTTATTATTTAGACAAACATCACTATAAGATCTGCGGTTGCCAAATATAAGTATATTTTTAGATTCAGATATAACTTTTTTTAAATCATCAATAGTATCTGGAATAAAAACTTTTGGATTTACATATTTAAATCTTGTCCAAGATGTTATTTTTTTTTTCATTAATAAATTTATCTAAATTTTCTTATCAGGTAGTTAGCCAATCTAAAAGACAAACTTATTAAGCTAAATGTTGGATTAGAATTTCCAGTAAAATTTAAAATTGAGTTATCACATATATATAGATTATTTAAGTTATGTACTTTAAGATTTTTATCTACTACGGAGTTAGAAATATCTTTTCCAATTCTACATGTATTTGAGAAATGAGAACCTGAAGAAAAATTATTTAAATTAAATGTTGATTTAAAATATTTTTTGTTATTCAAAGAAAATATTCTATCCAAGTTTTTTTGTGCATGAATTATTTGATTTTTTTCTTTTTTACCTAAAGAGAATTTAATCTTGGGTATATACCTTCCATATTTATCTTTTTTATTTGTTAATTTTATTAAATTGGCATTATTTGTTTCTGTTTCAATCCAAATTTCAGCGTTTACACCTATTAAAGGTCTTTTATTAAAAAAAAATTTTTTTAATAAAAAAATAAAGTTTTTTAATTTTAAATTTTTTAAAACTAAAGCCAAATTTAAAAATTTCAGTTCTTTTAAATATTTTTTTATATTGTTAGTTAATTTTATGTAACTATTGTCAAAAGCTTGTCTAAAAATTACACAGTAATTCCCAAAAACTTTATCTTGTGGAACAAAACCTACTCTTGAGAATTCTGAATCATTTAATTTAATATCAAAAATATTTTCTTCATCATTCAGATCAAATTTTCCAATTATACCTTTGTAATGGTCATTAATACCTTTGCCTATATATTTATTTTTGTATTTATATTTGTTCCCCACCATTGATTGCAAGAGAACTCTTGGGCTTTCGATGGCTCCACAACACAATATATAAATATCTGCATACAATTTTTTTACTTTTTTTGTTTTTAAGTCAATAATATTTAAATAATTTATCTTTAAATTGCCAAAATTGAAGCTGATCGCACAAGAATTCTCAATGAGATTAACATTTTTTTTCTTTGAAATTTTTTTGAAAATATTTTTTGTACTAAATGGTTTTTTCTGTACCAAAAAAAATTTATCTTCAAAAATATCCGACTCAGAGCATTTGAGGCTAATTTTACTTTTATTAATGGTATTTTTTTGAAAAAAGTTTGACTTAACCCCTATAAACGAAAGTGATGATTTGGAAAATTTTTTATATATGTTGTTAAAATTTATTCCTAAATTTTTATAATTATTTATCTCAGATTTATCAAATTTTGTTATTACTCCATGCCACACATTTGAGCCCCCTCCCCAACCATGATATTGGTATTCTTTTTTCTTAACATTTAAAATATTTGGCTTAAATATTTCAAGATATTTTTTTTGATGTTGCTTATTAATTTTATCAATATCAACTATATCTATATTTATATTTAATTTCGATAACTTTTCAGATATTACAGCAGAAGCAAAACTACTTCCTATTATACATACTTTCATTGAGATATTTTTAGAAAACTTAAAAATTTTTTATTAATAAAGACTACATCTCTTTCTAAGGTTAAATACTTAAATTTTTCACTTCTAAGGAAGTCTGAAATATTTTCTATATAATTGTTATAATTTTCTTCACTCATGTTATCGAGATAATAGTAAAGATCAACTATGCTATTAAAATCTTTAAAATTAATGTAACAATTTTTTGGAATAAAATCTTCAAAATCATCTGCACCTAAGTAAATTGGTACTGTGCCTGCAAAAAAACTATGAAAAATTCTAGCTGTCATAAATCCTGGATAATTTGAATTTTCAATACAAAAGTCAAATTTATAATCGCTGATAGTTTTAACTTTATTTTTGATAGTTCCTTGGTAAATTTTTAAATTATTTTTAATAAATTTGTTTAAAATTGGTATTTTATAGATTGCGTGAATGATTTTGTTTAGAGTTTTTAAAATAAAAGCATTTTTGATTTTTTTTGAAAGTTTACCGTTGCCTGTCATTTTGAATTGGTCCCATTCTGTGCCATATAAATGAAGTTTTGAAGGATTATGTTTTTCAAACCAGTCTATAAGTTCAATTTTTTTTTCATAATAAGATGTAGAATGAAACAAAGGTCGATTTGCAGCAACAAAGCAAGAGAAAAAATTTTTTCTTGTGATAATTTTCTTATTTTTTTTTGAAATTGTCGTTACACAGTTTATATAAAAAAATTTTTTATTATCTACCAATTCTCTGTTTGATGTAAAAACATAATCGAACTTTTTATGAATTTCACTTTTATGCATCATCTCATTTACAGCTGGTGGTTCATTGATATGTAAAATTTTTAATTTATTTTGGGGAATTTTGTCTAAAATTTTTGGGTGATATTTTGTGTAACCTATGAAGTAGTATAAATCAATCTCTTCTTTTTTTTTGAAATTCTTATAATGATTTATTTCAATTTTTTGTTTATTGAGTAAAAGATGTAATTTCCTCAAAAATAGATTATCATGGTCAAAAAAATTAAACGAGTTTACCTTTTCGTTGTCTCTCTTTATTTTTTGTCTATCAAGCCCAGTACTAAAATCATAAGATGAATAAATCTCGAGCTTGCTTGGTACTAAGGCTATTTTCATAAAAGATAAAATAAATATTGTTTAATTTGAGTTTCTAAGTTAATTTGTTTTTTTTTTCTATATTAAATTAAAATAAATAATGCCCAATAACTTTACTTTTTTTAAAAAAAAATCTAAAAAAATTAGAAACATAATATTGGAAACTGCTTTAAACGCTGGTAAAGGACATGTTCCGCCTGCGTTATCTTGGGTGGAATTAGGTGTTTATTTTTTTTACTCTAAAACGTTTGATTTTCTCAGTAATTTAAAAAATAAAGATAAATTTATTCTTAGTAAAGGTCATGGTTGTCTTACAATTTATTCTATACTTTACGACTTAAAATTTATCAAAAAAAAAGACATAGAGAAATTTTCAGGCGAAGGATCGCTATTGCCGGGACACCCAGATACAAAAATTAATAAAATTGAAAATTGTAGTGGTTCCTTGGGACATGGAGTGGCTGTTGGATGTGGAAAAGCTTTGGCACTTAAATATAAAAACACAACAAAGAAAGTAGTAGTGCTTTTAGGGGATGGAGAGTGTCAAGAAGGATCGGTATGGGAGTCTTTTATATTTGCATCACAAAATAATCTAGACAACTTAGTAGTCATTATTGACTATAATAAATTAGGTGCAACAGATTTTATTAATAATACAGGTAATTTGTCACCTTTAAAAAAAAAAATTGTTTCATTTGGTTTTGATGTATTAGAAGTTAATGGTCATTCTTTTAATGATATTAATAAAAAATTTAAAATCATAAATAAAAAAAATAAAAAACCCAAATGCATAATAGCTAATACTATTAAAGGTAGAGGTATAAGTTTTATGGAAAACAGTAAAAATTGGCACCATCAGTTACCTAAAGATGAGCAAATTAAATTAGCGAAAAAAGAATTATTATAATTAAATTATGAGAAAATTTAATTTTAGAGATACAGCTTTTAAAAATATTGAAACTGCTTTTAAAGAAAACAGCAAAACGGTACTTTTGACCAATGATATGGGTGCGATGGGTTTAGATCATTTAAAGCAAAATTTTAAAAAAAGAGTAATAAATTGTGGAATTTGTGAACAACACATAATGAGCATGGCCGGTGGATTAGCATCAGAGGGCTATCATGTATTTGTTTATGGAATAATATCACATTTAATATTTAGAGGTCTAGAACAATTAAAAATTGATGTATGTATAGACAGTCACCATGTAACAATAGTTGGAATAGGCGCAGGTCTTTCTTATGGTAATGATGGTCCAACTCATCATGCTGTTGAAGATATTGGTGTCCTAAAAGCAATTCCTAACATTGAAATATATAATCCTGTAGATTTTTATTCAATTAATGAAAGTTTTAAATTTGCTAAATTTTCAAAGAAACCTTCACTTATTAGATTAGATAAAGAGAACCTTTACAACAAAAATAAGGGGGTAAGAAGATTTGGCAAAGGTATAAATTATTATAAAAATGAAAAATCAAAAACTTTGGTTATAACAACTGGCATAACTATAAAAGTTGGACTGGAAATAGTAAATAAAATTAATGTAGATTTAATAGATATTTTTAAAATTAAACCATTTCCTGTTAAAGAAATAGAAAAACTTATTAAAATTAATAAGTACAAAAAAATAATTATTATCGACGAAAATTTTAAAAATTCATCAATTATGAATGATATAAACTACATTCTAAATAAATTAAAAAGTAATGCAGATTTATTATGCAAAAATCTTGGGGAAAATTATATCCTTGGATCTGCAAAAAGAGAATGGGTATGGAAGAAATTTAATTTAAATAGTGAAAAAGTTTTAAAATACATATAAATAATATTTATGTTAAAAGATAAAAAAAATATTAAAGAGTATTCCTCAGATTTAGAAAAAAATGCTAGATCTAAAATGATTGAATTATTTGAGAAATCACCTCTTCCTAAAAATCAAATATTATCAAATTTAGGGCTTTTCATAAATTCAAAAGAATTATCTAGAATCTTATTTTTTGATCACATTTATAAAAAAATTATAGATGTGCCAGGTGTAGTAATGGAATTTGGAACTAGATGGGGACAAAATCTCTCTTTGTTTTCCTCTTTAAGAGGGATCTATGAACCATTTAACCGACACAGAAAAATAATTGGTTTCGATACTTTCACTGGTTTTCCGTCGATAAATATTAAAGATGGTAAATCTGATTTAATGAAAAAAGGACAACTTTCATTAACGAAAAATTATCAAAATTATTTAGAGAAAATTTTGCAAACTCTCGAAAATGATAATCCTCTTAATCATATTAAGAAGTTTGAAATATGCAAAGGGAATGCTTCTATTGAACTAAAAAAGTACTTAAAAAAAAATCCACAAACAATAGTGGCTTTAGCATATTTTGATTTTGATTTATATAAACCTACTAAAGACTGCATAAAAATTATAAAAAAAAGACTAGTCAAGGGAAGTATTGTTGGTTTTGATGAACTTAATGATCCAGATTCCCCTGGTGAAACTTTGGCTCTTTTAGAAACATTTGATTTAAATAATATTAAATTGAAAAGGTTGGGCAAAACATCCAGAACTTCATATTTTGTTTTTGAGTAATTAATCCTTATTATTTAATACAACTAAACTTCCTTTATTCTCAAAATTAAAGTCAATATTTGGGAGGTTCGTTTTTTTTATGATATTTTCCTTTATGTTTGGGGGTATCATGGCTAAATAAAATCCTCCTCCACCTGCCCCTATTACTTTACCTCCTAGAGCTCCTTTGCTCAAAAAGAAATTATTTATCGAGTCAATTTCTCTGCTAGAAACCATCTTATTAAGCTCTTTTTTAATATTCCATTGATCTTTAAGCAATTCAGCAAAATATTTAACATTTTCTTTTTTATTTGTTTTGATTAATTTTTCGGCCTCTGAGCAAATAGAAGTCATATAATTGAGAACTTTAATTTTTTTTTTATTTAATTTATAAAATTTTTTTTTTTCAATATTTTTTGATGACCTTTGGCTACCCAAATAAAATAGACAACACCATTTTTCTAATTCTTTAATCATATGATTTTGATTAAAATTATTAACTTTAAAAGAATCTTTAAAAAATGAAATTTTATTAAATCCACCGTAACTCGCAGCTATTTGATCTTGACTCCCAACAGTCTCTTTTAGAACTTTCTGTTCAAAATTTATCGATTGCTTTGCTAATTCAAATTTTGATAATTTATGATTCTTCAAGGCATTTAAAGATTGTATAAAACCTACAGTAAAACTTGACGAAGATCCAATTCCTGTTCTTGCTGGTAGATCTCCATGATGATTCATGTCTAAACTTTTTATATTTGGGTATCTTAACAATAACTCTCTAACGACAGGATGTTTAATTTTATTTTTTTTTTTTACTTCTTCTCTAAAATAATACCTAATTCTAAATTTGTAATTAAAAATTGAAGGAAGATTTCTTAAAACAATATAAGAATATTTATTTATAGTAGTAGATATTACTTGGCTTTTATTTTTTTTATACCATATTGGAAAATCCGTTCCGCCTCCAAAAAAAGATATTCTATACGGTGTTTTAGTAATTATCATAAGTTTTTTTGTACCAACTAATAGTTTTTTTTAAACCTTCGTAAAGGGTTGTTTTAGGTGACCACTTTAAATCTTTTCTTGCTTTTTTTATTGCAATTTTCCTCACTGGTATCATCGATGGTATTTTAAGGTCGTAAACAACTTTTAATTTTTTTTTGGTTAACATTAGAATAATTTTAATAATATCTCTAATAGTGACAGACCTTCCATTTGCGAGATTAACAATATAAAATTTCTCTTTAATTTTTAAAATTTTAATAATCCCATTTACAAAATCATCTATATAAAGGAAGTCTTTTAAATCTTTGCCATCGCCCCAAACTTTTATTTCTTCATTATTTTCTAAAATTTTTCTAATTGTTGCTGGTATTACTTTTGATTTTTCTTTATCAAATTTATCAAAAGGACCATATAAATTACCAGGTCTTACAATAATAGTCTGCATGGGATTTCTTATTTTTTTTGAATACATTTCACACATTACTTCTGAAAACATTTTCATCCAGCCTACAATAAAATACTTATCAAAAAATTTATAATTTGTATCATTTTCAGACATTGGTTTCTTTGAAACTGGATAAACAGTATTGCTGCTTATAAAAATAAACTTTTTGATTTTATTATTATAAGATGATTCAAGTAAAAAAGTGTTCATAATCAAATTAGGATTTAAATGATCTAAAGGTTTATTCAATATTACTTTAGCACCACTAGTTACAGCAGAACAAACAAAAACATAATCAATATTTTTAGTTACTTTAAAACAATCATTTTTTTTTGTTAAATCTGCCCTAATTAATTTCACCTTTTTTTTTAACTTGGGCTTGTTTTTAAAATAGGTTCCAACTATTTGATATTTATTACTTTTAGATAATCTTTGTGCTAAATTATATCCGACAAATCCTGAACAGCCAGTTATTAAAATTTTTTTTTTAGTCATTATGCCATACTAGGGTTGGAATATTTTTTTTCCATCCAAATGCAATTACCCATGCCCAAAATCTTAATCTACCTTCAAGTAAAAATAATTTGGTTTTAGATCCTTTTTTTTCAAGTTTAACTCTTATCGGCTTCATCTTTTCATTCACCATTAATTTTTTAGATAACTCTATAGGACTTGGAGACATTTTAAACTTATTTGTTTTAGCTTGCTTTATACTTGTATATACTTTTTTATTTAATTTATTCTTTACTATTATTTTTTGTGTGGATAATTTTTTTATGGGGGTATTACATACTTCTGATATTTGAAGTAAATCTTTTGAGACAATTTTTGTCTGAATTGAGCTAAAATTTTTTTCTAACCTATCTAAATTAAGTGTATTAGGAATAGGTATTGATTTTCCTTGACTTACCAACCAATTAAGAACTATTTGATCAATTGATAAGCCATATTTTTTACTCAGATCCAATAATATTTTTTTTTGAGATTTCCCATTATAGATCCTACCTTGTGCCAGAGGACTATAAGCTAATACGTGAACTTTTTTTTTTTTTAAAAATTTTTTAATTTTATTCTCTATCGTTCTATCAAAAAAATTATACTCTGTTTGAAATGTAGATAAAATATTTTGCTTATAATATTTATAAATCTTTTTAATTTCATTAAAGTCATAATTACAAATTCCAATACCATTTATAATATTCTTATTTTTTAATTCTAAAAGTGCATCTATGCTTTCCTTTATATCGATATTAGGATTTGGCCAATGTAATTGGACTAGATCAATTATGTCTACACCTAAATTTTTTTTGCTTTTTAAAACAGACTTATTAATATTTTTCGCACTAAGCATTTCAGGAGAAATTTTAGTAGCTATTATGCACTTGTCTTTCTTTTCTAAATTTAAAGCTGAACCTAGATACTTTTCTGATAAACCTTTTCCATACACTGGAGCTGTATCAAAAAAATTATATCCAATATGATATGCCTGCTTAATTATATTTTTAATTAATCTATAATCATAATTTTTTGTATAATTTCCAATTCCACAACCATATCCGATAGGATAAATTTTTTTTCCTAATAAAGAAATTGAATTCTGGTTATTTTTTTTTGAGGTCATTTATAAACCAGTTTTTTAGTCCATCTGTCTCAAAGTTTGATCTTTTGTGAGAATCTGATTTATCCTCAAATATATCTAACATTAAATTTTTTATTTGATTTCTTGTTCCATTCAATTGGTGAGCTAATTTCAAAAAATTATCATAATTTTTTTCATCTCTCTGCATTTCGTCTTTTAAATTCCATATATGTAAATTTATTTGGGATAAAATTATTATTGGTCTAATAATTTCGGCATTTAATTTTAAATTTTTTTCTTTTAAGATTTCTTCTATATCAACTATTATATTTTTTATTTCACTTTCAAAATCTCCACTAAAGTCATTGAGTTTGAACTGTTTAATATGGTCTACAGTTAATCTATCAATAAGTTCTGCTACAGGTAATTTAAATTTCATAATTTTGTTTGTACCAATTTATTGTTTTTATTAAAGCATTTTTTAAAGAGTGATAATGAAAATTTTTAATTTTTGAATTTATTAATTTTGTATCTAACACTCTAATTTTATCTCCAGTTGGTTTATTTTTTTGCCATTCAATTTTAATATTTTTATCAATTATAGATCTTAAAGTTTCTGCTAAGTATTTTATTGAGTATCCTTTTCCACTTCCAATATTAAAAGTTTGATTTGATAACTTATTTTCATTTAAAACCTTTAGAATTAGACTAGCTACATCTTCAGAATAAATAAAATCTCTTAAGTTTTTACCATCACCCCAAATTTTGACTATTTTCTTTTTTTTGCTCGCTACTAAAAACTTATTTATAAGTGACGGTATTACTTGTGCTGTAAGAGTATCAAAATTATCATAAGGTCCAAATACATTTGATGGTCTAAAAACGTAGCCACCTTTCCAATTTAATTGTTTATTTGCTGCTTCTATCTGAACTTCTCCAATTCTTTTTACTAATCCAGGAATTTTATCGTTTTGTTTAGGTAATCCTTGCCAAAAAAAGTTTTCCTTTTTCTTTTTTTCTGAAAAAGGATATCCACAAATACTGCTTATAAATACATATTTCTTTATCTTATTTTTTAGAGAATATTTGAATAAATTTTGCTGAAATTCTAACATATCATTGTAAAAGTTAAAAACTTTAGTTTCTCCAATTCCCGTTGAGCCTTTTATACCAACAGCATTGATAACAATATCTATTTTATTTGTTGCAATATCACAATCGTTAGGTTTTCTTAAATCTAGTTTGGTATATTTAACACCTGGAGGAATTCTTCTTTTAATAAATTCTTTTTTTTCATGAGCAACAACATGAATATTTTTTGAAACCTTGGCAAGTTGTTTAACAATTTGAGATCCAATTACACCTGTGCCTCCAGCAACTAAAATTTTTTTTCCTCTAAATGTCTTCAAAATTATCTCTTTTTGATAAAATTGGCTTTTTGATTGGCCAATTAATATTTAATGTTTTGTCATTCCATTTAATTGTGAATTGTGATTTACGATCATACTCGGTTGTTTGTTTATAGTGAAATATAGCTTCATTAGATGTAACTAAATGACCATTTCCATGTTTCGGTGGTACCAAGACTTGTAGTCTATTTTTGTCAGAGACTTTAATTAAGATATGTTTCTTGAAATTTTTAGATTTTTTATCATTATTAACTACAACCAAGTAAAATTCACCATACAAACATGAAATTAATTTCCAAGTTTTGTTATCACCATGTATGCCCCTCAAAACATTTTTCTTCGACAGCGAAATGTCATCTTGAATAAATTTGTGATTTATTCCACATTTTTTATAAATTTTTTCATTATAAGTCTCTACATAAAAACCTCTAAAATCTTTGAAAATTGTAGGAGGTCTAATTATTAAAACTCCATTTAATTTTGTTCTCTTTATTTTAAGCATTTTATCTAATAAGAAATTTTCTACCTTCTTTTTGTACTTTATTTCTCCAATAATTTAATAAGTCCTTCATGGTAGTTTCAAATTTTATTTGTGGTTTCCAACCTGTATGTTTTTTAAACTTTGAAATATCTGGTATTTGTAAGTCCGCGTCTAGTGGTCTTAAACGTTCTTTATCTACTCGAATTTGAATATTTTTTTTTTTTAGAAATACTAATTAAATATTTTAGTATTTTTTCAATAGTACATGAATAATTTCCTCCGATATTATAAAATTCACCTGGCCTAGGTTTTTTTGTAACTAACATATAATATGCCCTTACCGCATCTCTAACATCAGCTATAGTTCTTAAACTTTTAAGATTTCCGACTTTAACAACTGGTGGTATCAAATTGTTCTCAATCATCGCAATTTGTTTCGCAAAAGAAGACTCGGCGAATACGTCTCCTCTCCTGGGCCCAGTATGGGTAAACATTCTAGTAGACATTACACACATATTGTACGCTTCACCATAATGTCTGGCAATCAAGTCTGTACCTACTTTTGAAATAGCATATGGTGAGGCTGGATGAAATGTACATTCCTCATTTATAGGCAATTGTGATTTTTTTACTTTACCAAAAACCTCAGAAGATGCACAAATATGAGTAATAGCTTTTGGGCAATATTTTTTAATTGCGTCTAAAACAATATTCGTTCCTTGAATATTTGTCTGCATAGTATCTAGTGGTGATTTAAAGCTAGTAAGTGGGTAACTTTGAGCTGCTAGGTGAAAAACATAATCTGGTTTAGACTGTTTAAATGTATCTTGAACAGAAAGAGCATCTCTAATATCAGAATAGAATAATTTTATTCTTTTTTTTTTATTTACTTTGTCTAAATGGTGCTCAATATTCTCTAAGTTACTTCTCCACCTTATTACCCCATGGATATTCCAGTTGGTATTTTTAAGTAAGTAATCAAGCATGTGTGAACCAACCATACCTGTTACACCCGTTATTAATGCAACTTTATTTTTCATAAAATTAAATAAAATAGTTTTTTTTATTTTTAAATTCGTTTTTATTCATCTTAAACCATTCCCAGGTTTTTTGAAGACCATCTCTAAGAGAAGTATTTGGCTTATAATTTATTATTTTTTTAGCAAGAGATATATCCATGACTCTTTTTGAAAAGCCCGAAGCTTTCTTTGGCTGAAATTTATACTGAAAATCAATAAATGAATTAAGGGTTTGAACTAATTCTTTAATTGAGTATCCCTTCCCGCTAGCTAAGTTAACAAAACTATTTTTTGTTCCGTAATACATGGCTTGTATAATTCCCAAAGCAACATCATCCGTATATGCAAAGTCTCTTATAGCTGAACCATCGCCCCATATTTCTATTGGCTTACCTTTGGAATTTAAAATTTTATGCATAAGGGAAGGAATTACCATTGCATTTTTTGGATCAAAATTATCTCCAGGACCATAAACATTACAAGGCCGAACGATTGAATAATTTTTTAATCTATATTGATCTGTGTAACTCCTTATTTGAAGTTCAGCCATTCTTTTTGCCCATCCAGGATATCTGTCCATAGGTTCTCCAGCAAAACCCTCTTTTTCTTTAAAAATATTTCCATTTTTATATGCACCAATTGAACTGACATATACTAATCTTTTGATGTTGTTAATTCTCGAGGCTTCCAAAATATTTGTATTGAACATTAAAAGAGGTACAAAAAAACTAGCCGGTTTTTTTATTGTCACATCTACCGAACCCTTTATTCCAGCAATATGAAAAACATAATCAATATTTTTTGTAATTTTTTTACAAAAATTAAAATCAGTCAAGTCACCAATAATATGTTTGCAATTTTTAATGCTTATTCTATCTAGTGAAACGGTCAAAATTTTACAGTCAGTTTTTTTTAATAATTCAACAACTGATCTGCCTATCATGCCTGTTCCGCCTGTGATAAGGATTTTTTTATTTTTAAAAAATTTAGATATTTTAGAATTTAACATTGTAAATAGCTATTAATTAAATTATTTATTTATTAATGCAAAAAAAAATTACAAAAAGAACACTTATAGATTTTGAAAATGAAATCAAACTAATTTATGAAAAAGGTAATATTAGGGGTCCAATTCATTTATCAGGTAATAATGAGGAAAAACTTATAAAAATCTTTAAAAAAATTAAAAAAGACGACTGGGTTTTTTCTACATGGAGAAACCATTATCATGCTTTACTGCATGGGATAAGTCCTACCTGGCTTAAAAAAAAAATTCTACAAGGCAAAAGTATGGGAATAAATAGTAGAAAGCATAGATTTTATTCATCCTCTATTGTTGGCGGTATACTTCCAATAGCTTTAGGTGTTTCTATGGGATTAAAAAGAAAAAAATCAAATAAAAAAGTTTGGGTTTTTATCGGTGATATGACCTACGAAACTGGGGTATTCCATGAAGTTTATAAATATGCGAAAAATTATAAATTACCTTTAAATTTTGTTATTGAGGATAATAATTTTAGTACTAACACACCAACAAACAAAGTTTGGCTAAAAAAAACACGGCCAAAAGATAAGATTATTTTTTATAAATACAAAAGAAAGTTTCCCCACCATGGAACTGGAACTTGGGTATTATTTTAATGAAAACATATAAGTCAGAATTAATAAGATCAATGAAATTTTTAGCCAATGATAATAAAACAATCTTTTTGGGTCAATCAGTGGCTTATCCAGGTAATTCAATGTTCAATACTTTGGTTGGAATTTCAGACAGGAAAAAAATTGAACTCCCTGTATTTGAGGAAGTGCAAATGGGTATGTCAATTGGATTGGCGATGGAAGGTTATTTGCCAGTTACATGTTATCCAAGATTTGATTTTTTGTTACTTGCAATGAACCAACTAATTAATCATTTAGATAAAATAAGAGTAATGTCTAACGGTGACTTCAAGTTAAAAGTTATAATCAGAACTGCTATTGGTGCAAAAAAACCTTTAGATGGGGGGCCACAGCATACTCAGGATTATACCTCCGCATTAAAAAAAATGTGTAAAGAAATAAAGATAATTAAATTAAATGATACAAAAAAAATATTTAGCACGTATAAAAAAATTTATAATGATAAAAGTAATTATTCTTATATTGTTGTAGAAGATGGGGACAAATTTAATAAGAAATAGTCTTCTTATATTTGCGAACTATTTAATTGGCTTCCATATAATCGTTGAATAAGAATAATGTCCAAGAGTTCCAAATTTAACTTTATTGATTTTTAAAATTTTAATTCTTTTTTCTTTCTCTAAATTTTTCAAGTAATCAATATAACCATTCAAATAATTTCTTTTTTTATCATATTTAAGAAAAAGTTTTTCTAAAAGATTATCCTTGTTATAAAGTTCAATAAAACTCTCAATATTAATAACTAATTTTATATCTGAATTTATTAAATGATTAACAATTGGTCTAAAATTTTTTCCCAATTGCTCTAATCCTCCAATTGATATAGCTGCTGAATTTTCTTTAATTTTTTCAAAGGTATTTTCTTCAAAAAAATTTACAGTTTTTACATCTAAGATTAATTTGAAATACTTTTTTAATAACTTGCTAATTTTGACAGAAGTTATACTCCAGTCAAAACCATATACGTTTTTCTTCTTAAATTTTTTTTTTAAAATCACCAGATTGTGTAAAGGTCCACATCCAAGTTCATATATATTTTTAAATTCAGAGAGATAATTTCTGAAAATAAAATCTCTATAAATACCAAAAATTTTAAATTCAAATAATTGTGTTATCGGTTCAATTATTTTTCCACAAATAACTAATTTGGATTTTTTTTTGTAATAATATGGTATGATAGCTGGAAATATTTTCTTTTTATTTTTTAAATTAGTAAGATTATAAGTCCATCCATTGTCCCATTTATTTATTTGTTTTTTTCCTGATATCCAGAAATAACCAGTGTTAATTTTTTTTTTGAAATCATTTAATTCAGAGTTTTTTTTACTTGAATTTTCTACATAAACTAAATTTAATTTATGTAGTTGGTCATTAATTTTTTTATCAGTTCTAAAGGTTGAAAAAAAAGCTTTTTTGAAAAGTTTTAGTGTTACTATTTTATTCATTTGAACTATTAGTTTGTAAAGTATTAAATTAATATTTGGAAATGAATTTTAAATTTTTTCAAACTGATTGTTATCAATATAAAGTTTAAAATTTTTTTCAGTGCATAAATTAAGCCAATTGAGTTATTAGTACTGGTCAGCTACATGCGTTACCGCACTTCCACACCCAGCCTATCAACGTGGTG
>MDSW01175713.1_pt1 | contig 19996 bp, 14 predicted proteins | sample 811171 | NCBI WGS metagenome assembly MDSW01 (sample SAMN05326641, study PRJNA326480) | marine metagenome | isolation source: seawater | place: Atlantic Ocean: North West | collected 2012 | reverse complement strand
TCGAAGTCCCTCGGACCGGACGACTGGATTTCCACTGTCCAGTGCTGTCTGAATGGAGTCCGATCGCGTTCCCTCATCACGAACCAGAAGTCTCAGCATCGAGATTCGGTGATCCGTTTGCGCCGACTCGTCCTTCAGGGTATTCACAAGCAACCGGGTATCAAGCTGAAGGTCATGTGCTCCGGCAATCTCACGGGCCGGTGCAGCGACGACTTCATCCGATGTGGACAGTGCCGGAAGCACGCTGGACATGGCTGACTTCCATGTCTCCAGAGGTCGCGTCTGAGCGGTCTGTTGGAATCTTCCATGAACGCCCTCGCGCGGATCAGGCGATGGCCATTGACGCAGAATCTCCATCGCTTCTGCCCGGATGACATCCGATTGAAATTCATCCAACGCGATCCTCGAGACGATCTCGATCCGCTCCGGGTCACCGCATTCCAGCGCTGCCGCCAGACTTCGTCTGAGAATCGCCTGCCTGGTCCGGTCGACGACCGGCGCTCCGATTGGTCGTTGCCATGTTCCATCAGGCAGCCTCCAACCGATCGCAAGATGGTCACTGCCGGTTCCATCACTGTGTCTGGCGTCGAGAATCCATGGAACACCCGCCTTCATGTGAACTGGTTTCGACAGCTGTCCCGGTTCAGCGTTCCAGGTGTCGACAGGAGTCCAGGCCTTCACATGTGACAGGCGAATACTGGCTTCAGGTTCATCTTCAGGCCACGCATGAAGCACGGCCGCATCATCACTCGTCAGAGCAAACCGGTATTCACCGGTCAATGGCGGGACGACTCGACCGGTCATCCGAGTTACGAATCGATCGCGCTGACTGGGATTCATCACGAAACCGGTGAGGTCCAGAATCTCGTCTGGATCACCTTCAAAGACGTCATGAACCATCAGATCCTCTGCGCCCAGGGGTCCGACGTCCTCGAAGATCTCGACGACCACGTCCTGATCCGGAATCGTCGGTGAACCATCCGACAGAAGCGTGGGCAACAGATCCGCCAGCGCTTGCTTGCCTTCCTGAATGGGAACATCGTAGATGGCACGAGCCGCCTCGGCAGCAATGAGCGCATCCGAATCTCGAAGCATCAGTGCGACGGATGGATCCTTCAGCCTGCGCAGTGCCAGCACCGCAGCAAGACGTACGGCAGGCATCGGATCTCCAAGCAACTCCAGCAATCGCTCATGATCCTGGATTCTTGAAAGCGCGACCACACCGGCATGCCTCAACCATTCATCTTCATTGTCGTTCGACCAGAGCATCTCGATGATGGAATCGATGTCTTCGGACACTCCAATCCGGCCAAGCCCCATGGTGGCCTGGTACACCACTCGGGAGGATTCATCGAACATCAGACCGACCAGATCCTCACGGGCTGGCGCATACGACTCGTCACCGAGGACACGCGCAGCCTGGGCCCGGATCTCGGGATCATCATCCCATGCGATTTCCCGGACGATCTCCAGAGGGTGTGATGCATCCTCTTCGGTCCAGTCCCCATACCGGGCGATCATGCCAAGCGCCCAGAGCGCGTGAATCCTCGCGATCTGTTCCCGACTGCTGTCTTCGATGACCGCCTTCAGTGGTTGTACGGAAGACTCGCCACGGTAGGCGAGTTCATAATGTGCCTTGCGCCGAACTCGGCGATCAGCATGTCCAAGCAGTTCAATGAGAACATCCAGGGACTCATTCTGAATGCCCCTCGCGACAAGCTCCGCGGTTCGAACCAGATCTTCGTTTCCTGAAGCGTTGCGATCAGTCAGGCGAAGCATCCGACCGGTCTGCGTGCTGTACCAGCCTTCGACCCAGTCCGACACAAGCATGCTGCCGTCCCAGTCGAAGTCGACGTCCGTGCAGAGAATGCCGGTCACGAAATCGTGGACATCCTCGACCTTGAAACCGGCTCCGTCCGGAACCATCTGCATGGCGATCACACCACTGTTGGTGGGACCACCAAGAAAATTGCACATGAAGAAGTGATCGTCATATCGATCGGACAGACCCTGCCCTGGATAGAACACGAATCCCGAAGGCCCTGAACCGACATGCGCCAGTGGCGGAAGACTCCACGCCGGCCTGCCTGCATGCGCAGTCCTCCAGAGTCCTTCCTGATCCCAGGGGCCCCTGTTGTTCGAGCCCCCCAGTGTCTGATAGTTCATTTCCCATCCGGTCTCGCTGGCTTCCGCGCAGTAGACCATCCTCGCCCGATCACCACCATCGGAGTTGTTGTCTCCGGTGAAGAGATAGCCATACCGGTCAAAGGCGATTTCCTGCGGATTGCGCAAGCCCGTGCAGAACACCTCGAGATTGGATCCATCCGGTTCACATCGAAAGATGGCACCTGTTCGCGGGTTGGACAGCGTCCGGCCCTCATCGGTTTCGACGAAGTACCCACGATCCCCGATGGACCAGTAGATGCGACCATCCGGCCCCCATGCCAATCCATGCATGTCGTGCCCTCGGAGCGCATCTCGTACTCCGAATCCCGAATGGATCGGGTCCCTCAGTTCCGCGATCCCGTCTTCATCCTGATCCTGCAATCGCCACAGATGGGGAATACACGTGTACCAGACTTCATCGCCATTCACGATCAGACCAGCACCCGTGCCGTCAAGCACTTCGTTGAATCCGACGGCGAAGGGCTTCACGAGATCCGCACGCCCGTCACCGTTGGAATCCTGGAGAAGTCGAACGCGATCTTCCTTCTCGGTGTACCACTGCATGCCGTTGGCACGCTTGTCAGACCACTTCCTGTATTTTTCAAGGCGATCTTCAATGGTGGTGGCCGCGAGATCATCCAGCAGCCAGTATGGCTGAGAACGATTGTCTTCCACACCATGCTCCTGTCGAAACGATTCGGCGACATAGACTCGACCCGTGTCATCGATGCAGAATGCGACCGGATCCGTGATGTCGGGCGTCTCCGCCCAGACCTCGATGTCGATGTCCTCGACTGCACGAGGCTGTGGAGCAGCAGTCGATTGACCCGGCCCCTGGAACACGAGCATGGATGAAATGAATAGGAAGAAAACCATGACAGAGAGCGTCCTGTTGTTGACTGGGCCAGTGTAGCCCTTTCTGAAGCCTTCAACGCCTCGGGGCCGGTACCATGAGACCTCCGATGACCACTCAGGAACATTCAGATGATTCCAGAAAGATGACTCGCTCGAAAACACGAGAAGAGGTCGCCGACTGGCTCGACATCCTGAGGAATCCCGATTCATCTGAACTTCCGGCTCATCCAAGTTTTCTCTTTTTCAGACACGCCGGCCGTGAACTCGCACTTCCAGCAGCCTGTATTGGAAGTGTCGGGACCGTTGGATACACCCATCGTGTACCACACAGACATGGGCCCCTTCTCAAAGGGCTCGCTGCTGCAGACGGCGAACTGGTTCCATTGATCGAACTGGCCACCGCCATCGGCCTAGATACCGATCATCAGGAAGTCGATCGTGTTCCGAGACTCTTGATTCTGTCACCACCGGATTCCTCGGAAGCGTCATGGGCGATCATCGTCGACAAGGTGTACGGAGTTGAGATGTCGGATCCATCTTCCTGGTCGAACGACACCTCTTCACCATTCATCACGTCCGAAGTCGAGACACCACGGGGCCCCGCACATGTGATCGATACGACAGCGCTTCTTGACACCATGGAAGCGGTCTTCCAATGAGTGGTGATCTCAGCGGATTCTCGATGTTCGAACTGTTCCGGGAGGAAGCTCGGACGCATGGCGAAACGATCAGCCGAGGACTTGTCGAGCTGGAATCCGATCCCGGGAACGAGAACCTGATCGCCGAACTCATGCGAGCCGCCCACTCCCTCAAGGGGGCGGCCAGAATTGTCGGTGTCGATCTGGCAGTCGGGGTGGCTCATGCGATGGAAGATGCGATGGTCGCTGTTCAGAAAGCGGAAACTGTCATCACGCCGAATCGCATTGATCAGCTTCTCGCAGCAGCAGATCTTCTGTCCCAGCTGATCGAGCTTGACGAAACCGCTGTGGACGACTGGACCATGTCGAACGTGGCTGCTGCGGACTCGATCGCCACGGATCTTCGATCACCAGTCACCGATGAGGCCGCCGAAGCGATCGACCACGCCCCGGTCGACAAGCCGGCAAACGATGCCGCCGCATCCCGACCGGTTGATGACAACGCCGTCCGTGTGACCTCGAGTCGACTTGATCACATCATGCGCCTTGCAGGAGAAAGCCTGATTGCATCAAGACGTTTTCAATCCGTTCGGGATCAACTGATGTCTCTGCGCAGAAGGCACGGAAACGTCCAGTCGCACATACGCCAAGCCAGAATGAGCGACCTGAACATCCCGACGGAACAAAAACTGGATCAGGCACTGAAGGAGGCCGCTCGCTCCGAACTCGAGCTTGCCGAGCATCAGGATCAGCTCGAGGTCTTTCTTGGAAGGCTCGAAGAGCTTGCTGATTCACTCTACAACGAAGTCCTCGGATCGAGAATGCGTCCATTTGACGAAGGCGTGTCCATGTTTCCCAGGATGGTTCGCGATCTCTCCAAGGAACTGGGCAAGAAAGCCACTCTGACGATCGAAGGGGGCAGCGTTGCCGTCGATCGCGATGTCCTTCGGGAGCTTGAAGCACCTCTGACCCACATGCTTCGAAACTCGATCGACCATGGTGTTGAATCGTCCTCGGATCGAAAAGCAACAGGCAAATCGGAATCGGCAATGATCACCCTTCGTGCCTATCACCAGGGCGGACGTCTTCATGTCGTCGTCGAAGATGATGGACGTGGCATTGATCCCGAGAACATTCGAAGAAAAGTCGTCGATCGTGAACTGGTCGATGCGTCCGTTGCCGCAGCACTCACGCATCGAGAGCTCTTCGAGTTTCTCTTTCTGCCTGGGTTCTCAACTGCCAAGGCCGTAACCGATCTCTCCGGACGAGGTGTCGGTCTTGATGTCGTCCACACCATGGTGCAGTCCATGTCCGGTGGCGTTCGCATCGAATCCGAACCGGGTCAGGGAACCTCGTTTCATCTGACACTTCCGCTGACACGATCCGTCGCCCGGGCGCTGATCGCGGATATCGGAGGGGAATCCTATGCGTTTCCACTGACCCACATCGATCGCATCGAAGTGGTTGCGGCGGACACCGTTCAGACCAGAGAGACAACCCGGTTCATTGAAATCGAAGAAGACCAGTTCAATCTCCTTGACTGCGGCACCATTCTCGAGCTGAAGCCGATTCGCTCAGGCCAGAAGATCCATGCCATCATCACCGGAGGTGACGAGCACGCCGTCGCGCTTCAGGTCGATGGCTTCCTCGGCGAGGAAGATCTTCTGGTCAGACCACTCGACAGTCGATTCGGTCGCGTCCCCCACCTTTCAGCGACCGCCTTTCGCGAAGATGGTGAGCCTGTTCTCATCGTGGACGTGGAAGACATTCTTCGAACCGCAAGGAGAGTGGTCACTGAGGGCGTGTTCACGGCCGGTGCTGAAGTGACGAATCCTGACGAAGGCCCCCGCATTCTGGTCGTTGATGACAGTGTCACCGTACGAGAGGCCCAGCGAGCCATCCTCACTCGCCTCGGATACCAGGTGGATGTCGCCGTGGATGGCGCAGAAGGATGGGAACGTCTGCAACGAGGCCACTATGATCTTCTGATCACCGATGTCGACATGCCTGGCATGAACGGCATTCAGTTCGTGAAGACGCTTCGATCACATGAACGATTCCGAACGCTCCCTGTTGCCATGGTGTCCTACAAGGACGAGGACTCCCAGAGACAGGAAGGCCTGGATGCCGGAGCGACGGTCTATCTCAGCAAACACGTGATCAATGACAGCCACTTCATCGAAACCGTGCACTCTCTGATTTCAAGCGAATAGGATCCTGAAGAACATGTCCATGTCCCATCACAAGCAGTCCAACCTCGAATCATCAGGCATTCGTGTCATGCTGGTGGATGATCAGGCGATGATCGGAGAAGCCGTTCGGCGCATGCTCGCCGCAGAAGACGACATCGACTATCGCTACTGTGACAATCCGCTCGAGGCCATCGAGACGGCGAGATCATGGAAGCCGACCGTCATTCTCCAGGATCTCGTCATGCCTGAAATCGATGGCCTTGATCTTGTGCGTGACTACAGAGCTGACGAAGCAACCGCACTGGTTCCGATCGTCGTCCTGAGCTCACGGGAGGAGGCCACGACCAAGGCCGAGGCGTTCGCACGTGGTGCCAATGACTATCTCGTGAAACTTCCGGATCCAGTGGAGATCATCGCCAGAATCCGTCATCACTCGGACGGTTACATCGCCAGACTTCAGAGAGACCACGCCTACGTCGCCATCGAGGAGAACGAAGCACACCTTCGGGAGGAACTCTCCAAGGCGGCCGCTTACGTTCAATCCCTTCTTCCGGTGCCGATGAAGGACACGGTCAAGACGAACTGGAGATTCATACCGTCCGTCTCTCTGGGAGGTGATGCCTTTGGATATCACTGGCTGGATGAAGATCGGCTTGCGCTCTTCCTCCTGGATGTCTGTGGTCACGGGGTTGGCCCGGCACTTCTTTCGATCACAGCCATGAATGTGATCTCGAAGCAGTCTCTTCCCAATGTCGAGTTTTCGGATCCAGGCGCTGTTCTGTCTGCATTGAACAATCACTTTCAGATGGATGATCACCAGGGCATGTTCTTCACCATCTGGTATGGGGTCTACGACAAGAAGAAGCGGACACTCGAATGGAGTGGCGGAGGTCACCCGCCCGCTGTTCTGATGAATCCGGATTCACAAGAGCCGGTTCTGCTGGAATCGGATGGACCGATGATCGGTGCCGTCAAGGACCTCCAGTTCGGAACGTTCAGCTGCGAGGCTGCACCAGAAAGCAGACTTGTGCTCTACAGTGACGGCATCTACGAAATCAAGAAACCGGACGGCTCCCTCTGGACTCTTGGAGAATTCGTCGAAGTCGTTTCCCATCAACCGTGTCAAGATGGTTCATCCGTGGACGCCATCATCGGATCCGTCAGAGCGATCAGTGGGCAGGAGCTCTTCGAAGACGACTGCTCGGTCGTTGAATTCACATTCAGTTGATACCGATCGTCGATGATTCTCGGACATCCTGAACGCTGAGACGCGCAGATGATGCGTGATTCGAAGCCGCTGTCGACAGGATTCATGAAACCGGTCACGTTGTCCGAAGAAGTAGTTGAAACCTGCTTCAAGGATGTCTCATGACCACTGCAGATCGACCTGCGCTCATTCGCTGCACCATCGTCTTGTCGAGCATGACCTGGCTGCTTCCACTCGCTGTTCTCGGACTCTGCCTGATCCTGATCAATGAACTTGCGGGGGTCGATCCATTCCGCAGTCTGGCATCGCATGCCGGAAGCGAAACGATTGAAATCGGTCTTCAATCACTTTTTCAAGGCCATTCCCTGGCTGGATTCGTCATGGCACTTGCTGTCTTCGCCGTCTTCGCGATTGGAAGCCTGTTGGCGTTGGCCAGCCTCCTGGCAGGCGGCATGGCGATGAAGCTCGGGCCAAGCAGTACATCACTCATCGTCGGGATCGCCGGCTCTACGCTCTATCTGGCTCTGATTCTGGGCATCATTCTCGGCGCCAGCGTGAATGGATCGGTGTGAACGAATCGAATGCGTCTCAGAACGACCAGACGGATCGTACGCCCCAGACCCACGAACCATCGATACCGGCACCCGAGTCGTGAACATATTGAAGGACCGGACTGACCTGGACGGAATCGGTGACGTTCGTACGCCAGTACAGCTCGAAGACTGTTTCATCGCCTGCAATCAACGGTAGATTCGCTTGATAGCGGCCCAGCTGCGTGATCTTCGCCCATGAACCTGCGAAGCCGATGGCATCCCCCTGCCGACCGAGAAAATTCTCAATGCTGAAACCGGCCGAAACGGCGAAGTTCGATGATGTGACATCGTTCTCACCCCATCCGACTCGACAGAAGACTCCAAGACCGTCCCAGATCTGCTGATCCATGTTGAAGGTCGCCCCCCAGCCGGATGCATCCCATGGATTCTTGCCGGTTCCCGTATCTCCAATCGAGTTGTACCAGAACATGAATCGATAATGGCCTTCGTTGACTCGGTCTCCATAATGGAGTTCGACATCGAATGTCGACTCGACGATCGAGAACAGATGATCTGAGGACAGATATTCGAAACCGGTCGATTTCCCTGTCGTCTCGGAGTTCGAAGTCGCCGCTCGAAGCGTCCAGTCATCCGTCACAGACCATTCGACCATGGCTCCGAAGCCATAGCCAGGAAACGGATTGGTAATGCTCTCGTTGAAACCCTCGTACATGAACTGGGTGAGCGGGTTGTATGCGATCGCGTTGGCATCGAAGAAGACCTGATTCTCGAACTTGCCTACGACGACTGTGACTTTCTTGTCGAACAGCTGCTGAGCCCAATAGAGCATGTAGAGATTGAAATCACTGCTGACCAGAATATTGTTGAGAATCAGTGGTGATCCGACTGCGGTCCCGAGATAAGGCTTGGTCGGCGTGAATGCACCCTGCTGGGACTGGATGTTGTAGACGACTCTTCCGGAATCATCCTTGTCGTCCCAGAGAATGAAGGCGCCATTGACACCGAACCACAAGACGGAGCGTGCATGCTGATAGCCGGGTCGGACTTCCGTTGCATGCTGATAGGTCCAGGCCATCGCTGGTTCGAATGAAATGCTCAGTGGATCCAGAAGATCCCGCCTCAGTCGCAGAATGGTTTCATTGAGAGGATCGAATGGATTGAAATCGAACAGCGGTTCCGAAACCTGAGCAAGCTTGTGCTCATCAGTGATCAGACGAAGGCCCTTTCCTGTCCAGCCTGAACCGAGACTGGTGCCTTGCTGCTTGTCATCACCTGGAGGGCGAGGCGAGAAGATCGTCTTGAGCAGACCCCGAGGAGGTTCCGGAAGAGGCATGGCTTCGCCCGTGACCGTAGTCACGTTCGCATTGGATCGGAAGTCGAAGCGAGTCATCGCACGACCGGCTCGGTCATAGATGTGCCAACCGCCATGTCCCTGTCGCACCGGAAAGTGATTGTTCCGCAGAATGATCTCATGGGGCCCCAGAACAATGGCGTCGTGTCGCCGAGCCGGATCAATTTGCCTCGGGGGTTTCGCCGCGATGTCTTCGCCTTCTCCTGCAGGCATCGCGTCGACGGCATCTGGAGCCGCCTGCTGCTCAGCCCAGGCTGGCACACAGACCAGAGCGGCCGAAATCAGGACTAGCAATCGAAGGAAGACCATCGAGAGGGAGTTTATCAGTCCATCGATCCCACGGACAAACAAGAACAGTTATCTTGCAACCAGACAGATGACCTCATGACGAAAACCACTCAACACCACCATGCCCTGCCGAATCCCAGAACAGGCGAACTGCAACGTGGCGGTTGGTATTCATGGATCTTCTGGGGCATTGTTGCGGTCTTCTATCTGTATGAATTCTTCGTTCGAGTGACCCCGAATGTCATTCTTCCACAGATCTCGAAGGAACTTTCACTTGATCCCGGAACGGTCGGTTCGGCCATGTCCACCTATCTCTGGGTCTACGCGCCGGCTCAACTCGTCGTCGGATGGCTCTTTGATCGATTTGGAACCAAGTTCCTGGTTTCTTCCGCTGCAGTCATCTGCGGTATCGGCTGTGTTCTCTTTGCCATTGCGCATACCCTCGGCATGGCGGCAGCTGCACGAGGATTCATCGGTTTCGGTTCAGCCTTCGCATTCGTTGGAGCCGTCTACGTCGCAACTGTCTGGTTCCCGCCTGCGCGACTGGCGTTGATCGCCGGCATGACCACGTCGGTCGGAATGATCGGGGAGGTCGTCGGGCAGTACCCGATGGCCAGACTCGCAGAAGCCTTCGACTGGAGAACCGTTGTTCTGTGGTCGGGGTATATCGGTGGTGGACTTGGCGTTCTCATGTTCCTGGTCATCCCAAGACGGCCGTCCTGGTTCAGTGCGACGGTGGCCAGACATGAAACCGATGACATCGGTCTGTGGCATGGCATCGCCAAGGTGCTCGGCAATCCACAGATGTGGATGATTGGTTTCGTCAGTGCTGTGATCTATCTACCACTGAGCGTGCTTGCCGCCCTCTGGGGAACAAGCAGTCTCGAGGTACTCAACGGTCTCGATGCCACGAAAGCCAGTCTCGCCATCTCGATGCTCGCAATCGGCTGGCTGATCGGCTGCCCGATCGTCGGCATGCTCTCGGACAAGTTCAAGAGAAGAAGACCATTCCTGCTGCTGGGCTGCCTCGGTGGTGGCGTGACCATGCTGATCCTGCTCATTCCAGGACTCTCCTACGAGCTGCTCATTGGTCTTCTGTTCATCTCAGGCCTCGCAACCAGTTCACAGGCCACGACCTTTGCACTGGCGATGGAGGTCAACGCACGCCGATTCCGTGCCACCTCCGTGGCGATCTGCAATTTCCTGGTGATGCTGATCGCGGCCTTCCTGCAGGTCGGCATCGGTTGGATCCTGAACTGGCGAGCCGGCAATCGACTGCCTTCGTCGACCTCGGTCGTGAAGGCCCCATCGACCCACCCGGAAGCCAGCCATGTCGCCCAGGGCATCCATGAATCCAGCACCTTTGCGTCCCTGACGCCGGCGGATTTCCAGTGGGCCCTGGCCATGATTCCGATCCTGTTCGTGGTCGCGACGATCCTCTGCTTCTTCATCCGCGAGACCAGAGCCGTCAATATCGTCGACCCGCCGGCTTCAGATCAGGACAACTGACCCCGCTCAATCCTCTGCAAGCACTCTGAGAGTCCATTCTGGGGCTCTCTTCATCCATTTTTGCCTGATGTGTGAGATGCGGCTCCGGCGAACGCAGAACTGGTACGAGCGGCCATTTTCGGCCCTCGTGAACCACGAACCACATCTTTGGAGCCCGAACATGAATACTTCCACCAAGACCCTTCGCATGGCATGCACCGGACTGGCCCTGACCCTGAGCGGTACGGCCATGACCGCCCCGACATTCGAGGACCGGACTGTCGGCAAGACGTATCACGTTGCGGACAGCGACACCAGCAGCGGCGTGAACTACCAGTTCTCAGACTACGAAATGGTGCCCGGCACATTCTCGAACAATGGTCACGCCTACATCGACAACCTTGGTCTGGCCTGTGGCCTTGGCAATGACATGCGACTCTCCAACATCTACGTCAATTTCGATCTGGCTGGCTCAGCCGGCTCGGTCGATGACCCGGCCATTCGATTCGGCTGGTACGGCGGTGCCGTCAACCTGTCCATCAACGGCGATCGACGTTGGGCCGCGAACCCTGGCGGCTTCCCCAGCACCATCGGCGGTTGCACGGTCAACCTGACTGCGTTGGGTAGTGGCTGTGGTCTCCTCGAGATCACCGGCACCGTCCATACGCTCGGACTCGGTGGTCAGGAATTCTGGATTGATGCGCTGCCCAACTGGGGCGTCCCCGAAGATGATTGTGACTGGGGTTATGAGGATCTGGATCCGGTCATGATCGCTGCGACCCCGGATACCTTCGTGACCGAAGGCCTTCCTTCCAAGGTTCTCCCCATCGTCCGCATGGACAACTCGCTTGACATGACCGGTCAGATCAATGTGTCGCATCTCAACGCAGCCTGCAACACGGGTCAGGAAATCCGCCTCAACAATGCCGTGCTCTCCCACGATCTCATGGGCGCAGGAGGCCCTTACGAGAACGTTCAGTGGGCCTACGGCTACTACGGTGGTTACATCAACTTCGAGATCAACGGTGACCATGGCGTCTATGCCACGATGTCCGATCTCAATGGCCAGACGCACGGTGGCTGCCTGATCACTCTGGTACCTGTCACACCCGACTGTGGCTGGATCATGGTGGATGGCACCGTCGAGACCATCGCGATCGGTGGCCAGGAGCTCTTCGTGGACTGCCTCAAGGGTGACGAAGTCGAGCCAACGACCCCGGGTGATCTGGATGGTGACGGCGACGTTGATGTCGATGACCTGATGCAACTGATCAGTGCTTACGGCAGCAGCTGCTCGGGTTGCCCCGAGGACCTCGATGGTGACGGTGATGTCGATGTGGATGATTTGATGATCCTGCTTGGAAACTTCGGCAGCTGATTCCATCGCCCAGACAGATGACAAGCGGGCCGGTCCCTTTGGGACCGGCCCGCATATGTCATTCCTGTTGCAGCAGATTCAGGCCTTGATGATTCTTGCTTTTGGATTCTCGACTTCTGCCATGGCATTGCGCGTATCAACCACAAGCTTCGAGTGCTCGCCGATCATGGCGTAATCCACAGCAGCATGATCCGTCACGATCAGAACACAATGCATCGATTGGATCACTTCAGGCGTCAGATCGATGGACTGCATGTCGATGTCGTACTTCTTCATCTCCGGGAAGGCCGGACAATGCGGATCGTGATAGGACACCTCGGCACCATGCTCCTGGAGCATCTCGATGATCGATGCCGCTGGTGTTTCGCGAATGTCGTCGATGTCGGGCTTGTAGGCGATTCCACTGACGAGGATCCTGGCTCCATTCATCGCCAGACCGTCCTCATTGAGCGATTCCGCAACCCGATCGACCACGACACGAGGCATGCTGGAATTGATTTCGCCAGCAAGTTCGATGAAACGCGTCGGATAGCCAGCCTGCTTGGCACGCCAGGCCAGATAGAACGGATCGATGGGTATGCAGTGACCCCCCAATCCGGGCCCGGGATAGAACGCCTGAAAACCGAAGGGCTTGGTCGCTGCAGCCGCCACCACTTCCCAGACATCGATGTCGAGACGATCGAATACCAGTTTCAACTCGTTGACCAGGGCAATGTTCACCGCACGGTAGACGTTCTCGAGAATCTTGGCAGCCTCTGCGACTTCTGCGGAGGACACTTCATGAACCTGTGAAATCGCATTGGAATAGAACGTGACCGCCAGCCGTGTGCTGTTGTCATCAAGTCCGCCGACCAACTTGGGAATTTCCGCAGTCGTTACACCGACTCGCCCCGGATCCTCCCGTTCAGGGCTGAAGGCGACGAAGAAATCCTTGCCGGCCTGAAGACCCGATTCCTTGAGAATCGGAAGCATTTCATCTCGTGTGGTTCCGGGATAGGTCGTTGATTCCAGAATGACCAGCTGCCCTGGCCTCAATCGATCCGCAACGATCCGCGTACTGTCGAGAACGTAGGAAAGATCCGGCTCACGATGCGGGCCGAGTGGTGTCGGGACGCAGAGCACGACGACATCGGCGTCCGCGATCCGGTCGGGATCACTTGTCGGCGCGAATCGTTCGCCCTCCGTCAATGATCGAAAATAGTCCTCTCCAAGATGGCCCAGATAGGACTCGCCCCTCTGCATCATCTCGATCTTGCGGTCATCGATATCGAACCCGATCACCCGGTAGCCTGCTTCATGCAATGCGCGAGCCAGCGGAAAACCGACGTATCCCATTCCGATGACGGCAACGGTCGCAACGGACTTCTCGATGCGATCAGCGAGAACGGCAGCTGGAGAACCCGGTTCGATTTGGAGAGAGGAAGTCATTCGGGAATTGTAGTCAGGTCAGTCAGCCATGAGAGGAGCCGGGACTTCCATCGGCGTCCAGATCTTCATGAATCGGCCTGAAGGTCAGTGTCCCGCTGGTCTCACGATCGACCCGCTCCTGCCAGACCAGATCGACGATCTCCCGCTCCGGAACGAACCCCTCCACGATCTCCTTGAGCCTGTTCCGGATGTCCTCGGGTGCAGGTCCACGGCACGCTTCCACGAGATACGCGAGATGCGGTTCGAGCTCGCTCCACTCCAGTTCATCTTCATTGGCTCTCATGATCATGGCATGCTCCGTGCCCGTCACGTTGTCACCAATCAGAAGCTCTTCATACAGCTTCTCGCCCGGACGCAGACCCGTGAATTGGATCTCGATATCACCATGAGGCTCATCAGCGTTTCGTTCCGTGAGGCCGGCCAGTCGAATCATCAACCGGGCAAGGTCCGCGATCTTCACCGCTTCCCCCATGTCCAGCACGAAGACATCTCCTCCGGTTCCCATGGAACCGGCCTGAAGCACCAGCTCCGCTGCTTCCGGAATGGTCATGAAGTATCGAATGACCTCGGGATGCGTCACGGTGACCGGGCCCCCCGCCGCGATCTGCTTCTTGAAACGTGGCACGACCGAGCCTGATGAATCCAGGACGTTGCCGAACCGGACCATGCAGAAACGTGTCTTGTCCTGGCGTCTCTGCAGCGCCTGGAGAATCAGTTCGGCCAATCGCTTGGAAGCGCCCATGACATTCGTCGGTCGGACGGCCTTGTCGGTGGAGACCAGCACGAAGGTGTCGACACCAGCGGCAATCGAAGCCTCTGCGAACGTCCAGGTCGCCAGTGAATTGTTTCCAACTCCGGCGGAGATGTTGTACTCCACCAGTGGTACATGTTTGTATGCCGCGGCGTGATATACGGTCTGAACACCGAATGTCCGAAGGACATCCTCTCCCCGGACACGATCGCGTACGGATCCGAGAATCGGTGTCACGGGAACATCGATGCCCTCCTGCTCGGAGATCTCGGCAAGTTCCCGATCGATCTCGTAGAGCGCGACTTCGGATCGCTCAAGCAGTACGAGACGGCGAGGCTGCTGTCGAAGGATCTGTCTACAGAGTTCGGAACCGATGGATCCACCGGCGCCGCTGACGAGAACGACTCGATCACGGATACAACGTTCCAACAGTTCCTTTCGCGGTGCCACGACGTCGCGGCCGAGCAGATCCTCGATGGCAATGGGACGGACTTCCTCGAGACTGGCTGTTCCATCCACCAGTTCCGCCATGCTTGGCACCGTACGGACCGTGACAGGAAGGCTCTTCAGCTTGTCGATGATCCGCCGACGCTCGTTTCGATCGATGGACGGCATCGCGAGAAAAATGTCACGACACCTGTTCCTGAGAACAAGTTGCCGCAGGATGGATGGATCGTGAACCGGAACACCATTGATCACGGTCTTCCAGAAAGCCTTCTGGTCATCGACGAAAGCCACCACACGGAACCGCTCACTGCCTTCAAGAGAGGCCTGAAGCTGAACGCCGGCTTCGCCTGCACCGTAGATGATCACCGGCTTCAGTCCACCCCTCATGCCGACTCGGAACCAGCTTCGTCCGAGCATGCGCATGCCACCGACCCCGACGATGGCCAGCAGCCAGTAGATGATGGCCGCTGAACGAGAAAACTCCTCTGCCTGCTGAGCCAGCAGAACCATCAAAGGCATGCAGAGTGCCGAAAAGGTGACACCGTAGAGAAGCGCCAATCCAAACTGTGGTCCCAGGTGACGGACAACGGTCCTGTAGAGCCTGGCCAGCTTGAAGATCACGATCGTGACCATCGGCATCGCGATCAGGAGCCACCATCGCGAGGACAGCATCTCGGGCCACGGATCAGCCAATCTGAGCGCAAAGGCCCCCCAGACCGCTGCAGCGACGATACCGGCATCCACGAGCATGGCAACAGCCTGCTTGGCGGACCTTGGCAGCATGGTGAGCCTGTCCTGAATCATGGCAAGATTGTACCGGCGAGTGTGCCGACCTCTCTATACTTCGCCCATGACATTGCCCTCATGGCCCTTCTACGAGCCCGACGAGATCCAGGCCGCCACGGATGTCCTGAAATCCGGACGTGTGAATGCCTGGACAGGAAACGACTGTTCCGAGTTCGAATCGGCATTTGCGAAACAGTTCGACTGTCGACATGGACTGACTCTTGCCAATGGATCTCTCGCACTTGAAGCGGCTCTGATCGGAATCGGGATCGGACCAGGCGATGATGTTCTCGTCACGCCTCGTTCATTCATGGCATCGGTCTCCTGCGTCGTTCTTCGAGGCGCACGACCGATCTTCGCGGATGTTGATCGTGATTCCCAGAATGTCTCGGTCGAGACACTGGAAGCAGCCCGAACGCCGTCGACACGAGCCGCTGTCGTAGTTCATCTCGCGGGGTGGCCGTGTGACATGCCGGCGATCATGAAATGGGCTGAAAAACATTCCATCAAGATCATCGAAGATGGTTCCCAGGCTCATGGGGCCAGCATCGACGGACAGAGCGTCGGCAGCTTCGGTCATGCTGCAGCGTTTTCATTCTGCCAGGACAAGATCATGTCCACGGGCGGTGATGGCGGCATGATGATCACCTCGGATGAATCGATCTGGAAACGTGCGTGGTCCGCCCGTGAACATGGCAAGTCGATCGATGCCGTCCATCGTGACGATCATCCACCTGGTTTTCGCTGGTTGATCGAATCCTTTGGAAGCAACTGGCGAATGACCGGACCACAGGCCGCCATCGGACTCAAGCAGCTGGAAAAACTCGATGACTGGTGCAGCAGACGTCAACGAAACGTCGACATCCTGAAACGCTGTCTGGACAAGGTGCCCTGCATCCGCTTCCCATGGCCTGAGTCCAGTCTGCGTCATGCCTGCTATCGCGGGTACTGCTTCATCGAAACCGATCGACTGGCGAAGAACTGGACAAGAGATCGCATCATGCAGGCCATCAATGAGTCCGGCTGGCCTTGCCAGGTGGGCAGTTGTCCTGAGATCTACCGGGAACAGGCCATCGTTGATGCCGGTATGGCCCCTTCACACCCGCTGCCGATCGCACAGGAACTGGGCGAGACGGGTCTCTGCTTTCTCGTACACCACACGATCGACGAGTCGCAGATGAACGACTACGCCAACGCCATCGAACGAATCGTGACCGAAGCCTCGAATTGAGTCAGGTCCGAGGCCTCGCTGGAACCCCCATGGCCGTGCAGCCATCCGGAAGATCGGATACGACTGCTGCACCGGCACCGATCATCACATCCATGCCGATCGTGATCCCATGGCGAATGGCTGCGCCGATCCCGATCCATGATCGATCCCCGATCGCCACATCACCTCCAACATGCGCACCAGGTGCGATGTGTACGGATTCACCAAGAAGACAGTCGTGATCGATACTGGAGCCCGTATTGATGATGCAGCCTGGTCCGGTACGAGCACCGATGTTGACGGCAGCCTGCGGCATGACGATGGTTCCAGGCCCGAGGTCCGCTCGCATGCTGACCTCCGCAGATGGCGCAATGATCACCGGCATCTGAAGATCCGATTCCTGAACGTGAGACAGCCAGTGGGATCTCAATTCGTTGTCGCCGAAAGCCACCACACCATGGGTGAAGCTTGAAACGTGATCGCTGAAATCACCGCATTTGCCGATGATCTCCCATGGACAGCCCTCCTTCACGATCCGGAGCGCATCGTCCAGAAAGGCGATGTGAGACCACTGGCCGGTCCGGTCGGCAAGGTCCGCGATGACCCGGCCATTGCCTCCTGCCCCGATGATGAGAAGGGTATCCGTACTCATTCGTTCCCCGTGAACTTGGTCATGGTGGCCTGTCCTGCTTGATTGACTTCACTTGTCTTGAAGACCTGCCCGATCGTCATCCACAGGATTCTCAGATCAAGCCAGAAAGATTGGTTATCGACATACCAGACGTCCAGGTCGAATTTCTCACGCCATCCGAGGCTGTTGCGACCTTTCACCTGAGCCCATCCTGTGATTCCAGGCCGAATGTCATGTCGTCGAGCCTGATGCGCGTTGTAGAGAGGCAGATATTCCATCAGCAATGGCCTTGGACCGACCAGGCTCATCTCTCCGCGGATGACATTGATCAGTTCGGGAAGTTCATCCAGACTGCTCCTCCGAAGAAAACTGCCGAACCGACCAAGGCGCTGATCATCAGGCAGGGCCGCGCCATCGGCATCGGTCGCATTCGACATCGTCCGGAACTTCAACAGTTCGAATGGATGCCCGTGCTTTCCTGGCCTCGTCTGTCTGAAGAGAACCGGCGACCCCATCGTGAGTCTGACACCGATCGCGACGATCACCAGAATCGGCGACAGGAGGAGAAGCAGGATCATGCTGAAGACCAGATCAAGAAATCGCTTCATGGAGCGTCCAGTGTACGCCCTGCGGACAAGATGATGCTCACAGTCCAAGCGCCTGCATCATGACGCTGGCGACCTGATCGGCATCGAACCTGTTTTTCGCCATCTCCCGGCCAGCTTGACCCATCGTGGCCCGCCGGCTCTGGTCCAGTGCCAGAAACTCCATGGCCTCGGCAAGTGTCGCGGGATCCTTCAATGGAACAAGCAGTCCATTCACACCATCTTCCACCGTTTCACGACAACCGCGTGCATCGGTCGTGATGATGGGACGGCCGCTCGACATGGCTTCCAGAACGCTTCGGGGCGTACCCTCGTGCCATGAGGGCAGGACATAGATGCTGCATTCCCCAAGTGCCTTCTTCACATCACCCACATGGCCCAGGTACTCCACATCTCCGGCATCAACAGAGGCCTGGATCTCCGAGAGCGGAATGCCCCCACTTCCCGGATCCTCCATTCCTCCAAGTCGAATCACCACGTCGGGACAGCGTCTCTTCAGGACTCTGGCCGCCTCCAGATATTCACGAACCCCCTTGGATTCCAGCAGACGAGCCAACATCAGGAAGACAGGGCGATCAGGCAGAGACTGTTGTGGAAAACTCCTGAGATCAACACCGGAACCAGCGGTCATCACGATCTTCGAGATGTCCTCGACAACACCAGCCTTCACAAGATCGTCACGATCATCTCGATTCTGAAAGAAGACCCGGTCGTGATGTCGACAAGCGCGACGAAGCATCCGCTTGGCAATCGTGCACTTGATTCCCGGATTCATGAACAGGGTTCCAAGTCCCGTGACCATCGCCGCCGAAGGAATGTCCTCGGCGGCAGCCGCCCAGCCCCCGTAGATGTTGGGTTTGATCGTGTAGCAGATCAGGCGGTCGGGACTGATCGCCCGGAGATGTGCGCGCAACCGTCGCACGAACAGAAGATCCTGGATCGGCTGGACTCGGTTTCGTTCAAAATCGATGGGCTGCCAGTCCACACCCAGCGCCTTCATCGCATCTGGAATGGAAGGATCCTCGTCCGGCGCAGACGCGATCACTTCATGTCCAGCAGCCACGAGTGCCTTGAGCAGAGGCGCCCTGAACAGAACCAGAGAGGGTGCATAGCTACCGAATAGAAGGATCCGGCTCACGAGGTTCCGACTCCCTCGACGTGGTCGGCGGTGATGACTGCCTGCTTCATGAAGACGTTCATGACAGGCAGTCTAAGTGCTGGGGACAATTCAGGATTCAAAGCGACAACGCATCCATGATCTGTCGAGCCACGACACGTGCATCGAATCGGTCCTCGGCCAATTGCCTGGATTCGATGCCCATCGCAGCTCTTCTGGAAGGATCCCTGGCCAGATCGATCATCGCATCGGCCAACGCCTCTGCATTTCCCGGTGGAACGAGTGTTCCGTTCGAGGATGGTGTGACTGTTTCACGACACCCTCTTGAATCCGTCGTGATGATGGGCCGACCGGTCGCCATGGCCTCCAGGAGACTGTGGGGAACACCCTCTCCATACCAGGATGGCAGGACACCGACGGAACAGGCTGCGAAGGCGGCATGTACATCCTCGATATGACCGAGGTAGTCGACCGATCCTGAATCGACGGCATCCTGAATCTCATGCATCGGGACCCCACCGCTTCCCGGATCCTCCATCCCGCCAAGTCGCATGACCGCATCGGGGCATGCTGATTTCACAATGGCGGCGGCGCGGAGATACTCACGCACACCCTTCGCGGCAAGCAGCCTTGAGAGCATCAGGAAGATCGGCTTGTCCGGCAGAGGCTTGACCGTGAAATCGTCGAGGTCGATGCCGGATCCTGCCGTGACGATCGCCTTGTCGGGATCCTCGACGACGCCGGTCTTGATCAGGTCCTCGCGGTCGTCATGATTCTGAAAGAAGATTCGATCATGGTGCCGACAGGCTCGTCGCAACATGCGTGATGCGATCAGCCGCCTTGGACCACTGGAGCCAAAGACCGTTCCAAGCCCGGTGACCATCGCAGCCGAGGGGATGTCCTC
>MDSW01052581.1_pt1 | contig 19997 bp, 19 predicted proteins | sample 811171 | NCBI WGS metagenome assembly MDSW01 (sample SAMN05326641, study PRJNA326480) | marine metagenome | isolation source: seawater | place: Atlantic Ocean: North West | collected 2012 | reverse complement strand
GTCAAGATTAATCACTACGGCGTTATGTCTTCCTGGCGTAGCAACCCAACGAACCTCATCTAGCGCCCACCGAGCTGTCGCCATAACTATGAAAGGTCTATCTGAAAGGAGTTCTAACATTTGCTCAACTACATCAAGAAGCCTTTGATCCGCCCATTGAATATCTCGCAAAATCAAAACGACCGGATACTTACTTGATACGGCAACAAAAAATTTGCGCATACCATCGCGGACCATCGGAACTCGCCGGTCGGTTTCCAAAAAACTTATTGAGGTAGGACGACCAATTAGATAGAGAACAACTTCTGCAATCTGCTCAATACTTTCCAAATCACTGGGATCAAGATAATTACGAACCAGGGCAGCTATTTTTTCTCTAGCGCGGATCGAATCGTCGCTAGCGGCTAGCCCAGCGGCTCCTGCTAAGGAGTCGCCTAGGGCCCTCAACGGACTTGTTTCTCCATAGGGCAACACCCGTCCCTCTAGAACAATAGCGTCATGTTCGATTTCGGCTTGTGAAGCAACTTCAGAAGCCAGTCGAGTTTTACCTATTCCAGCTTCACCCAAAACGTTTATCAAACACGCTCTACCTTTCACGACCGCTACTTCAATAGCGCTCGCCAAGTGAGCTTGCTCCAACTCACGCCCAATAATCGGAGCTCGATTAGCGAATTTACGTCTTCCTGGCGGCCCAATTTCCACGATAGCTGCAGCAACTTTTAGTGACCCCTCACGACCGCGTAAGTCAGTCATTCCCCGGTCCTCAAACTCAATCACTTCGCTAACAGCTGAGCGAGTACTTGGTCCAACCAAAATTTCGCCAGGAGACGCCAAATTCTGCAGTCGGCTTGCAACGTTTACTGTGTCTCCCATAGCTGTGTAATCCCCACCAGCTTTAAGAGCACCAACAAGCACTTCTCCCGTGTTAACGCCTATGCGCATTCTCATGTCACTGGTCTGCTCCGCAGCAAACGTTACGAGAGTGCGTTGCATTTGCAATGCGGCTCGAACAGCTCGTTCCGGGTCATCTTCGTGAGCGGTAGGAGCACCAAATAAGACAACTATCGCGTCACCTATAATCTTGTCGACTGTTCCACCGAAGGCTGTGACATCGGCAACTAACCGTTGAAAACAACGATCAATTAAATGTTTCAGCTCCTCGGGATCACGATTCTCGGAGAGACCGGTGAAGCCAACAAGGTCTGCGAATAAAACGGTTACGATTCTGCGCTCTTCAGTTTGAACAAGCAGATGGCCACAAACAGAACAAAATCGAGCACCATTTGGTGCATCGAAAGTACATGATGGGCAGATCATGTCTCCAGTGTACGAATGTATAACCATGTCACGGTACTCAATAAGATTTCATTGACTACATGCAAGAAATGCTCAGGCGTCACTCGACGCAGTTTTTCTAGCCATTCTTAACAGAAACTTAAGTCTAAGTAACAGTGCGGTCATAAGCTTCGAGCATGGAAACGATTTTGACTGACCTTGCTGCTCGCACAGTCATGGCTGAGAAAATTTATAGTGCCGGCGATAGCGAAGTTCGAGCTCTAGATGGCGTATCTCTAGACATCAAACGAGGGGAATTTACAGCCATCATGGGTCCGTCGGGCTCAGGGAAATCAACCCTCATGCATTGTCTTGCCGGTCTTGACCAACTGACTTCAGGCAACGTCTATATCGGTGAAACTGACATAAGTAAACTGAACGAAAAAAACCTCACATTGTTAAGACGAGAACGAGTGGGCTTTATTTTCCAAGCATTTAACCTAATACCAACTCTCAGCGCAAAAGAAAATATAGTGCTACCCCAACGGCTAGGTGGCGCTACTACCGACCCAGAGTGGTTGTCCCAAGTAATCGCAGCTGTCGGCCTGCAAGACCGACTCAGTCATCGCCCAAACGAGTTATCGGGCGGGCAGCAACAACGAGTGGCTGTAGCTAGAGCGCTGGCTGGAAGACCAGAAATTATTTTTGCTGATGAACCGACAGGTAATCTTGACAGTCGGACTGGGGCAGAAATTTTAGACTTCATGAAATCAGCCGTCACTTCTTTCGGACAAACCATAGTGATGGTGACTCATGATCCTGTGGCAGCTAGCTACAGCGATCGAGTTGTTTTCTTAGCGGATGGAAAAATTGTTTCTGAACTTCATAACCCGACTGCCGAAAATGTTCTGGATCTCATGAAACAACTTGGTGACTGAGGTGCTTAAATTAACGCTCGCCTCGTTGGCGGCTCGAAAAATTCGTTTAGCTCTAACTACTTTCGCAGTTGTGCTCGGCGTGGCATTTGTCTCTGGTTCATTCATTTTGGCAGATAGCCTTCGAGGAACTTTTGACAAGATCGCACAAGAGATAGCAGGACCGGGTTGGGTTCAAGTTCGAGGCGTCGAAACTGTCGAGGGCGACGAATTTAGTAGGCCGTTAGTTCCTGAAGAATTGATCGATGAACTACTCAAAACAAACGGCGTTGACTCAGCAGTCGGAAATATTCAAGGGTTCCCACGTCTTTCATTCAATGGCGAACTAATTGACCCCGGGCGAGCACCCACTCTCGCTTTTAACTCCACTCCAGGAAGCGAACTAACCGCTTTCATAACAATAGAAGGTGTTGAGCCCGGGCCCGGCGAAGCAATGCTTGACGTCGATAGCGCCTCCAGGTACGGAGTTTCCGTCGGAGACAAAATTACTGTCCGTTCCCAGAGCGAACCCGAACAGTTCATAGTCAGCGGTATTACAAGCTGGGGCGAAGACAACGGCGGCGGAGCTGTATTTGTGCTCTTTGATACGGCCACCACTCAACGTCTTTTTGGTTACGACAAAACGTTCATGTCAGCGACCGTCGGAATCTCTGCAGGTTTCGAAGTTAAATCTGTCATTGCTGATCTCAACCCGCTACTTAACGAATTGGAACTTGAAGCGGTTACATCTGAAACAGTTTCAAGTGAGTTCAGTGCCGAATTCGACCAATTTATTACAATTTTTCAAAATGCGTTGTTGGCCTTCGCTGCCATCTCCCTTATCGTCAGTGCATTTATAATCAACAACACATTCTCTATCGTGTTGGGTCAAAGGATTAAAGAATTAGGGCTTTTGCGGAGCCTTGGCGCTACTGGCAAACAAGTTCAAGCTTCGGTGATACTCGAAGGCTTGATAATTGGATTCATTGCTTCCTTAATAGGGCTTTTCAGTGGAATAGGCATTGCGGCGCTTCTTAAGATTCTTATAGCTCAGGCTGGCGGAGGTGCTGGTCTCCCTGACGGGCCATTAGTAATCGCCGGCCGCACATGGATAGCAGCATTTATTGTTGGCCTAGTTGTAACGCTCGCCGCATGTCTTTCTCCGGCGCGCAAAGCAGCGACGATTCCACCTATCGCAGCTTTAAGAGATAATTTTTCATTGTCGTCTAAAACAACTAACCGACGTTCAATCTTTGGCGGTCTCCTAGGACTTGCAGGCGTACTACTAATACTTAGGGGTGTTACTTCAAATTCAGGAGCCAAAGGACAACTTTATGCGCTCGGCTTAGGAGCCCTCTTAACGTTTCTAGCGATAGCGTTACTAAGCCAATTAGTAGCTGGCCCTATGGCCAAATTTTTAGGTTGGCCCTTCGCTCAGCTTGCCCCCGCATCAGGAGTTCTTGCAAAAGAAAACGCTGCACGAAATCCGCGTCGCACATCATCGACAGCTTCTGCCTTAATGATTGGCCTTGCGTTGGTAGCGATGGTGCTCGTAGTAGGAACCAGCTTCAAAAAAACTTTTAGTGCTGCCTTAGATACCTCGCTTAAAGCAGACTACTTTGTTGACCTTGAGCAACGATCTTTCATCGGCTTTAGTCCAAAATTGGCGCAGGATCTACAAAATATAGAGGGAATTGAGACTGCAGTCGGTTTCAGAGGCGGAGAAGGGTCTGCGAAGATACTAGTAAACAACGCTGCCAAAGATGTTGTTGCCACTGAAGAGGCAGGCCTCGGGTTGATCGTGGATTTGAGCTTAAGCGAAGGCTCATATTCTGGACTGAACACAGCTGGGATTTTAGTTCATCGTGATCCAGCAGCGGATTTAGACTTGTCAATCGGAGATAGCATTACGGCTGTTTTCCCAGTCTCAGGGTCACAAACTCTCACAGTGGTGGGAATTTTCGAGGATGGCGGCATTCTTGGCAATTGGGTAATCGGAATGAACACATTCGAGAGCGGCTTCGACTCAGCGTTACAATTTGACAACTTCGTGGCGGCCAAACTTTCCAAAGGTTTCACTGCCGAAGATTTAGAACAAGAGCTCGGCGCCATTGCAGCCGCTTATCCTGAAGCGCTAATTCAAACCAAAAGCGAATTTCAGAAAACTACGGAAAACCGAATTGATCAGTTGCTTGTCACAGTTAATGCGTTAGTCGGATTCGCAGTAGTCATAGCGATGCTCGGCATCGTCAATACGCTCATTTTGTCAGTATTTGAACGTACTAGAGAGATCGGACTTTTACGGGCTGTTGGCATGACACGTCGACAAACTCGACGAATGGTCCGTTGGGAAGCAATCATAGTTTCAGTGTTTGGAGGAGTTCTTGGTATCTCACTCGGAGTTGTTTTAGGCTTCGTGGCTGTTCAGGCCATGCCTGACTCATTTGTGACTGATTTCGGTGTGCCATACGGAAACTTTTTCTCGATTCTCGTACTTTGCACGTTGGGCGGTGCGATAGCGGCAATAATTCCTGCTCGACGAGCAGCCAAACTGAACATTCTCGATGCGATAGGACACGTATAATGGCTCTGGACCTAAACAATCTTTCGCCTGAGGTAAATAATTTTCTGACCGAGCGGCACCTAGCTTCGCTTACTCTTTTGCGTCTCGATGGTTCGCCACATGTGACACCCATCGGATTTACTTGGGATCCTGAACGGCATCTTGCGCGAATTATCACATGGAAAACTTCGGTTAAAAGTAAAATTCTTTTCTTGTCCGGAGGTGGGATGGCGAGCATTTGCCAAATAGACGGCGGTAGATGGCTAACCCTTGAAGGCCGCGCCCTAGTGTCAGATGACCCAGTGCGATGCCTTGAGGGCACAAGGCGCTACGCAGAAAGGTATCGAGAGCCCAAAGATCGCATTGATAGAACAGTTATCGAAGTAACGGTTTCCAAAATTCTTGGTCGTGCCTGAGCACTAAGCATTCTGGATAGCTTATAGTGATTTTAGGTAGGCGGATTGAGAGCTCCATCAAACCCATCAGTGTGGCTACCGTCGCACATTGGCTTGCTTCCAGAAAGACCACATCGACAAAGCGCAACGAGCTTGTCACTGTCACTCAATACGTTTTCATCCTGATCGGTAATAAGACATGAGCCTTGCACTAACAATGGTCCATTGTTCCGAATTTTTATAGTTACATCCGTCATGCGCTAATCTCCCCTATTTGAATCCAAAATAACCTTCGTTAATAAGAATAGCCTCTCACTCGTTTACATATCTTTTTCCGGCAACAACACTTCGGGCAACTCACGTTCATGAACTAGCGCAAGTCGCTTGGTCGAACGGGTAAGTGCCACATACAAAGCTCGAAGTCCTTGCGGCTCATCCTCAACGATTGTCTTTGGTTCGATCACCACACTTCCGTCTACCTCCAAACCCTTCACGAGATGAACTGGCACTAACGCAATTTTCGGGTGCAAGGGGCCCGAAACATTTCGGCTGGCAGTGGTAGCTCTTCCAAAATCGACTCCATCGTTTTGTAAAGTTTGATCAACAAGGTCAATCAAACTAGAAGAAACAATGACAGCAAGGGATCCACCGTTAATGAGCTCTGCCTCTTCTTTAACGACTCTGACAATAACGCTCAGAAAATTTCCTGAGTGGCCCGAGTGGCCAGCATCTATTATTCTCGGCTCACTTCCAACGGTTCGAACTGCGGTAGGTGCCACCAGCTCGGGGGCTGCAACACTGAGCACTTGATTAGCTAAAACTAAATTAGAAGCAGGGATTCGATAGCTTAAGGTCAATTCATGCATACGCGGTTCATGCAGCCCTACCGGAAAATGTTTCACAATCTCAGTCCAATTCGCAGCAGCAGCAGGAGCTGTAGCTTGCGCTATATCACCGACCAGAGTCATTGAGCCGTTAAGAGACCGTCGCTCCACCATTCGAAGACCCATGGGCGTCTGGTCTTGCGCCTCGTCTACAACGATATGTCCATATGTTCGCGCTTCTTCCTCTAGCGGCTTTCTTTTACTAGACAGCCGGGGACCTAGCTGCGTATAGGCCTCATCTAGAACTGCTACATCTGCATCGCTCCACCGATATTCATCTTCGCTTTGACCGCGTTCTCGATACAAGCTTTCCAATTCATCATCAGTCAGAAGATTTTTCGCAGCTGATCGTAGAAGAGCTTTCGAACCATACAAATCACGAAGAAGCTGAGCAGGTGAAAGCACGGGCCACATCCGTTCAAATGCCGCGAGCACTTCAGGATTTCGCGACAACCTTTCCCTGACAACTTGAGGGTCAGGCTCTGATCTGTGAGACCTCGCTAAACACGCAAAAAATTCTATCTCAACAAAATGCCTTGCTTGGTTATGCCGCCTGTAACGACGACGCGCATCGTTCACTATTGACCGCATCTGGCTCCGCGTAATGCGAAGTCTCACTAGGCCAAACCCCAAAGACAGTTCCTTAGGCAGTGCTCGTTGTCTATCTGAGATTGCTCTCTCGATGAGTTGAATCATCCGCGAATCACCCTTCACCTGTGCCGAGTTCACGTCATCTGCAAGGTGGACACGAACCTTCGGAAATATGTCGCAGAACAGATCAGCGAGGACACTTAGATGAACACCCGCTTCGCCCAGACTCGGCAGCACTTGTTCTATGTAGCGAAGGAAGAGACGGTTAGGACCTACAACCAGAACACCTTGACCTTCGAGCGGAAATCGGTGTGTGTAGAGCAGGTATGCAGCACGATGCAGTGCAACAACTGTCTTACCTGTCCCAGGCCCTCCCTGCACGATGAGCATACCTTTGGGCGAATCACGAATGATTTCATCCTGTTCGCCCTGAATCGTGGCCACGATATCGCGAAGCTGGCCATCACGGTTTTGATCTAGAGCGGCTAGCAGAGCACCGTGGCCCTGATGATTTTCGTCTAGCTGGTCAAGGTCGAAAAGTTCATCTTCAATATTTAAAAGCTCTCTACCTCGTGTCACAAAGTGTCGACGCCGAACCAAGCCCATCGGATGGAGACCCGTGGCTCTGTAAAAAGGCTCTGCTACCGGTGCTCTCCAGTCGACGACGACCGGCTCTTGATATTCATCAGCTACCGCCAAACGCCCTATGTAGAAACGCTCGCCAGACTCTTCATCAATTCGTCCAAATATCAACGAAGCGGAACCGAGCTGCAGTTGCCCGAGCCTATTCTGAATGCTTTCCTCCATTACGTCGCGTTCATACCGAGCCTGCGTTGTTCCGCCGCGACCAACTTCTACCATCCTTCGCAATTCAACCGCTCGGGCGCGCGCTTGTTCCAGCAATCGGTAAGCGTTGTCTATATGCGCTTGCTCCAGCTCTATTTCTGAGTCGCTCACGTCTCCATCACAATTTTTTGGGAGACATAGAGCTTACCGGCAAGTAGGCGCGCATGAAAGACCTACTTCTGGCTAACGAGTGGTTACTAGCTGTCGCAGGAGATAGCGTTTCTAAGCCAATGACACTTCCTAAGAATCATCCCGCTCATGAACTTGCTGAAAGCGCGTATCTTCGCGCTTGCAGAAACTTGGAGACGTCTCACACCCCAGTCTGGTTTCAACGCCAGGCCGGGCGTTCCCTTCCGGAGTATCGAAATATTCGGGGCGACGGAAGCATTCTCGAAGCTATTCACAATCCTGAGCTTGCTGCAGAGATTACTTTGCAACCTGTTAATCGGTATGGAGTGGACGCAGCAATTCTTTTCTCAGACATCGTCGTTCCTATCGACGCTGTTGGTTTCAAAATTGACGTAGTTCCCGGAATCGGCCCTGTTGCGGCTTCACCGTTTCGGGAACGAAGTGATTTAAAAAGAATTCGCAGCCTCGACCCTGAAAATGACACGTCCTATGTCATCGAAACCGTGAAAATTTTAGCTAGAGAACTTACTGTTCCCCTTATCGGCTTCGCTGGAGCGCCTTTTACAATTGCCAGCTATCTAATCGAAGGCCGCCCTTCGCGAGATCACGCAAAAACTAAATCCTTAATGCACAGTGATCCTGAACTTTGGCACGAGTTGATGGAGCGATTAGCAGACATATCAATTGTTTCTATGAGGTCTCAAGTGCTGGCTGGTGCTAGCGCAGTTCAACTTTTCGATTCTTGGGCAGGCGCGCTTACACCTTCGGATTATCGAAATTATGTATTCCCTCATAGCCAACGAGTTTTCGCAGAACTTGCTGACCTTGAAGTACCACGAGCTCACTTCGGTGTCACAACAGGGGAATTACTAGATCAATTCGGCGAAGCTGGGCCTGAGGTCGTTGGAGTTGACTGGCGCGTGTCCATTGACCAAGCGCGCTTCCGAGTCGGCGAGAACATCGCTATACAAGGAAATTTAGATCCAGCTCTTTGCTTAGCGCCCTGGGAAGTGGTGAAAAATCAGACGCTCGAAATATTAAAGTCAGCTGGGAACAAACCGGGGCATATTTTTAATCTCGGCCACGGTGTACTTCCAGAAACGAATCCACTAATTTTGGAAAAAGTTGTGAAGCTAGTTCACGCAGAAACCTCGAGCAGTTCTAAACCCCGGTCATGAGTAAAAACATCATCATTATCGGTGGAGGTATAGCCGGCCTATCCGTCGCATACCGCCTAGAAAAATTGTCCGCTTCTGATCCTCCCAATATAACTCTTCTCGAAAAATCTGGCGAAATAGGGGGAAAAATTCGAACCTCAAGTTTTCTCGGTCACCAGATTGATGAAGCAGCTGATGCTTTCCTTACCCGAGTACCTTGGGGGCTGGAGCTTTGTCGTGAGTTAGGAATCGCCGCTGATTACATTTACCCGGCTTCATCTAAAGCATACGTGGTTGTCAATGGCAGCCTTCGGCCATTGCCATTAGGTTTGGTTCTTGGTGTTCCAACCAAGTTTTTGTCGTTACTTAAGTCACGGATAGTAAGCCCCATGTCAGCTATTCGAGCCGGTTTAGATCGAATAAAACCCGATGACTGGCCTGGCCATGATGAGACTGTAGGCGAATTAATTAGGAGACGCCTCGGTCCGGAAATAGCTGAGAAGCTCGTTGATCCTCTTATAGGCAGCATTAATGCGGGGGATACGGATTTACTCGATCTAGGTCTTGTCGCCCCTCAACTCGAAGCAGCTGCCAGGAAGAATAAAAGTCTCATTAATGGGCTACGAAACCAAGCTGCTCAGGGCGGCGATAGGACAGGTCCAGTTTTTTGTAGTTTCCATGAAGGAATGAGTTACCTCACCAATACCCTTCGGAGCCAACTTAAACACACAGATGTTCAAACAAACGTCGAGGTTAAGTCGGTACTCAATGATGCAAACGGCGTTAAAGTCTCAGCTCACGGGATTCCTGATGCTGTAGCCGATGCAGTAGTTATCGCTACCCCTGCTAACGTTTCATCAAAGTTTTTTGACAACTTTCCAAGTGTTATTTCTCTATTGCAGCAAATTGAATTTTCCTCTGTTGCTCTAATCACTCTCGGTTATAGGCGTTCGGACGTGCTCAACTCCTTAGATGGTTCGGGGATGTTGGTACCTAAAAACGAAGGACTGCTAATCACAGCTTGCAGTTGGGCAAGCAGTAAGTGGCCACACTGGGCTGACAACAATCATGTTGTTTTCCGGGTCTCCGTTGGGCGTTATGGTGATACCAGATTTAATGCCTACGATGACTCATCGCTTGTGACACATGTGGCTGATGAGTTGAAAAATCTTTTAGATATAGAAGGAGAATTTATTGAGTCGCGTGTTTCTAGATGGCCAAGTTCCTTCCCTCAGTACAAACGGGGCCATGAAACGCTAGTGAATTCAATTGATGATCAGATTAAGGTCCACTTACCGGGGGTCTTTCTAACCGGCTCCAGCTATCGCGGGCTTGGAATACCAGCGTGTATCCGGCAAGGAAACGAAACCGCAAGAGATGTCACGGACTATCTAACGCAATGAAGCAGCGTTATCGTTTTGCTGCTGCTATTCCATGCGGCGTAATAACGGCCTTTTCTCTACCGCCTTGGGGTCTTTGGCCCATTGCAATCATTGGGCTAGGAATTTTTCTTAAACTACTGGATGTATCTAGCTGGAAAAATCGGCTCGCGACAGCTTGGTTTTTTTGGGTGGGTTTCTACCTCGTAGGTCTTATTTGGATGATAGATCTAACTCTTCCCGGATGGATTCTCGCAACACCTATTGAAGCTCTGATTATGGCGCTGCCATTTTTACTTCTTCCGAACTTCGGTATTTTGAAAAGGGTTGGATTCCCTGCAGCGTTAATAGTTGGTGAATCAATTCGTTGGGTTATTCCCTTTGGTGGAGTACCCATGTCAAACCTTGCTTTAGGTCAGATTGATGCGCCTTGGGTATCGGTCGTTCGCGTAAGCGGACCGCTTCTTCTCATCGGAATTCTCGGTCTGGCTGCCAGCACCTTCGAAGCTATTCTCGTTCGACGGTTCGTTTCAGCTTCTATGTTTCTGATGACGATTCTTGCGATAACGATTGTCGCTAATTTGGCTCCTACATCGGTTGTCGACTCTTCGCTGCAGGCTGGCGTAGTGCAAGCCGGCGGAGATTTAGGAACTCGCGCTGTCTCCAGCGACCAAGCAAATGTTTTTGACCGTCATGTCAGCGCTCTAAGTAAACATATGATCCCCATGGATCTAGTCGTTTGGAGCGAAAGTAGCGCTATCAGCGATGGGCCTTTAGAAAACAGCGTTCACCTGAGTCGATTATCAAAAATTTCTACCGCCCGAGATACAACAATAATTGCGAATTTTTCTGAACGAGATGGAAATTATTTTAAAAATGTGTCCGTAGTTGTTGCTCCCAGAGCAGGTTTATTGGATCGGTATGAAAAAACGCATCTGGTACCTTTTGGCGAATATATTCCATTTCGTAAGGTCCTGGATCGGTTCACGGATCTATCAATGGTTCCTCGAGATGCCTTACCCGGTAAGAAGCCAGGTGTAATGGATAGCCCTTTCGGATCGATTGGAAACGCTATTTCGTTCGAAATTTATTTCCCTGAACAAACAAGACGGTCAATCAACAATGGAGCTCGTATTATCACCAATCCGACTCTCGCCTCTTCATATACAAACTCGACTGTGCCCAGCCAATCTCTAGCGAGCGCCCGTTTGCGCGCAATTGAGACGAGTAGATGGGTGCTTCAGGCATCTACTACGGGATTCTCAGCAATTATTGATCCGGACGGAAAAGTAATAGAAAGGACTGGGCTAAAAAATCAACAAGTTTTAAGTTCGTTGGTTGAGCTACGGTCTGGCAGGACATGGGCGGTTTCGCTAGGCAAAGCAAAAATCACTTGGCTTTCTATTTTCCTACTTGTTCTCGTTCGATGTTTTTTCAGGCTTCAATCATTAAAGTCACCGGTCCGTCATTGACGATATGAACCTGCATCTCTGTTCGAAAACGGCCAAGCCCCAATTTCGCTCCATGGCTTTCTAGCCGCTGACAAAATAGATGAATTAATGGCTCTGCATGTTCAGGTCGCGCAGCTTCCACAAAAGAAGGTCGACGACCTTTACTTGTATCCCCGTAGAGAGTGAACTGACTGACTACAAGTATTTCCCTACTCGTTTCTGCGACGGAGAGATTCATTAAGCCGGCGGAGTCTTCGAAAACTCTCAGGTTCCATACTTTATCTGCAAGTTTCGTAGCAGTCAGCTCTCCATCAGTGTGAGTGACACCAACGAAAGCGCATAATCCTCTACCTATTCGCCCGGTTAGCTCACCATCGCTTGCGACAGATGCTTCTAATACTCGTTGCAGCAGAACTCGCACTTCTAAAACCTTCACTTTCTTAAACCTCTTATAAATTGATCATAAGCATCAGTCTTTGAATCCGATGGTTACCGAACGGTAGCCTTTACGTGGGTTCAATATTTGCAACACCCAGTCTGAGGTTCTATGTCCGTCGAGCGTCCGCTTCGCATCGCTTTTTTAACTTATCGAGGCCACCCGTATACCGGAGGACAAGGTGTATATACCCGTCACATGGCACGCGAGTTAACAAAACTCGGACATTTGGTAGAGGTCTTCTCTGGTCCTCCTTACCCACATCTAGATGACGGTGCCTCTCTTACCGAGCTACCCAGTCTCGACTTGTATAGAATGCCTGATCCTTTTCGAAGGCCCCGGCTATCCGAATTCAAAGACCGTTATGACGTTTTAGAATACGCAGTTACTTCACTAGCAACATTCGCAGAACCGTTAACATTTAGCTTGCGCGCTAACCGAGAATTGGCCAAACGGTTTAATGATTTCGATATTGTTCATGATAATCAGTGTCTTGGGTACGGAATTTTGAAAATCCATAGATCAGGACTTCCAGTTCTCGCTACGATTCACCATCCGATTACCGTTGACCGACGGCTAGAAACCAAGCATGCAACGACTCGTTGGAAGCGTTTTACTAAAAACAGATTTTACTCCTTCACCCGCATGCAAACAAAAGTGGCAAAAAAACTACCAAGAATTTTAACAGTGTCGACTAATAGCTTCGATGACATAGTTGCCGATCACGGAATTTCTCCCGATCGGCTTCACATAGTTAATGTCGGCGTAGATTCTTCTCAGTTCATTCCGTTACCAGAAGTCTCGGTTATCCCCGGACGATTGATGACCACAGCTAGTGCAGATGTCGCAATGAAAGGTCTTGCGTTTCTTCTTGAAGCATTGGCAAAGCTTCGAACGGAAAATCCCGAGATCCATCTCGTTGTCATTGGCAAACCTAAATACGACTCAAAGGCAACAGCACTGATTAAAGATCTGAAGCTCGAAAACCATATTGAATTTATAAGTGGGGTGCCCGACGAGAAGATCGTGGAGCTATACAGCACAGCAGAATTAGCCATCGTTCCTTCGCTATATGAGGGATTCTCATTGCCTGCCATTGAGGCCATGTCATGTGGAGTTCCTCTGATCGCTACTACAGGAGGAGCACTTCCTGAAGTCGTAGGAGAAGATGGAGTAACAGCCTTGCACGTGCCTCCTGGTGATGTCGTGGCTCTAGCGAACAAAATTCGTTGGGCTCTAGACCAATCATCACTCAGAGAAACCGTTGGGCAACAAGGCAGGTTACGTGTTATCTCTAATTACTCCTGGCATTCCACTGCAGAGAAAACCGTCGAACATTATTACGCCTTATTGGATTCTTTGGAACAAACGAACTCTGCAGGTGGAGCAAAGTAATGCTCACAGTTGATTACAACCGGCTCGAAGCAGCAACAAATGATTTAGTTTTAGATATGGGATGCGGAGCAGGACGGCACGCCTTTGAGTTTGTGCGTCGAGGATGTCGAATAGTTGCTCTCGACTACAGTTTCACAGAACTTATCGATGTCCGAAACACCTTTGCAGCAATGATTCACTCGGAAGAGATACCGGCAGATTCTTCTGGCCAACCGCTTCGGGGTGATGCTCTCAACTTGCCATTTCCGGATGACACATTCCACCGAATTATCTGCTCAGAAGTCCTGGAGCACATTTCTAATGACCAGCAAGCAATTGCCGAGCTCTTCAGAGTTCTACGCCCCGGCGGCACCATAGCTGTAACGGTACCCGCATGGTTTCCAGAGACTATTTGCTGGAAGCTAAGCAGTGAATACTACGCTCCTAAAGCTGTTGGCGGTCACGTCCGAATTTATCGCCGATCCAAACTTGAATCAAAACTTAGAAACGCTGGCTTCCGAAATGATGGTATCGGTAAAGCTCATGCTCTGCACTCGCCTTATTGGTGGTTGAAATGTGCAGTCGGCCCTCAGAACGACAGGAATTTTCTAGTACGAATATTCCATAAGCTTTTAGTTTGGGACATAGTAAAAAGACCTCGGATCACTCGAACTACAGAAAAGTTGCTAAATCCATTAATCGCCAAGTCAATTGTTCTCTATGGTTCTAAACCAGATTATCGGTAGGTTAAGAATGTTTTCCGAATTTACGGGTGTCCTGGCTCAACAGGAGCTAACAGAAACAGCTGAATCTATTATCAAACATCAGCAACCCAATGGAATGATTCTCTGGTTTGAAGACAGCCATGCCGACACCTGGAACCATACTGAGGCTGCCATGGCTCTCAGCGCCACTGGTTTTACGCATAACGCTGAGAAAGCCTACGAATGGCTCAAAAATACTCAGAATCCGGATGGTGCTTGGTATCACTACTATCTAAGAGACAGTATCGAGGATTCAAAAGTGGACACGAACTGTTGCGCCTATATTGCCACAGGGATTTTGCACCACTTCCTGGTCACAGCCGACAAATCTTTCCTTGAAGAAATGTGGCCTGTAGTAAGATCTGCCCTTGATTTTGTGGTTGGCTCTCAGACTACCTCAGGTCACATACCGTGGGCTTTGCATAGCAATGGAACACCCTGGTCATATTCGCTCCTGACTGGTTCTTCTTCGATTTATCATTCACTAAGAAGCGGGCTATCTATAGCCCAAACCCTAGGGATAGATTGTCCTCAATGGGAACTATCCGCTCTTCGAATAGCTGACCTCATTGCTCATCACGAAGACCAATTTGAGCCTAAATATCGGTGGGCTATGGACTGGTATTATCCCGTTTTATCTGGTGCGGTACATGGAGAAAAAGCTATCAGCCGACTTAACGAAGGATCCTCAAAATTTTTACTCGCTGACCGGGGAGTTAGATGCGTTTCGGACCAGCCGTGGGTAACCGCAGCAGAGACTTGTGAATGCGCACTTGCCTATTTAGCGACTGGAAATGAAGATCGCGCCCGCCAGCTATTCGCGACGACCAGAGCGATGAGAGATGAAGATGGCGCATACTTCACAGGGCTGGTTTATCCCGAACACATTACTTTTCCTGACGGAGAACGCTCAACCTACACGAGCGCCGCGATAATCCTCACAGCCGACGCTTTGGATAACAAATCGGAAGCTTCGCGACTGCTGATTGGGAACAACATCCCAACGCTTAGATAATTTTCATAATGTTACACATCAATTTTTTTTAGGATACGCAGACTGCCGACAGCTGCATAATCTATAAATCTCTGACTATCCAAAGCCTTGAGATAAATTTCGTAAGGAGGACGTCCTCCATCCTCAGGATCGGGAAAGACATCATGTATCGCCAACAAACCACCAATACAAACTTTCGGCGCCCAGCTATCGAAGTCAGCATGAGCTGGTATCGGCCCATGACCTCCGTCAATAAATACTAATGAACATGGAGTTTCCCAAAAATAGCTGACTGTTAGAGCGTCTCCAACGATCGCCACAACGGTCGACTCCATACCAACATTTTCAAGATTTTTTCTTAACTCCGGCAACGAGTCCATCCGTCCAGTTTCTGTATCCACCAGACTCGAGTCATGGTGGTCCCAACCTTTTTGCATTTCTTCCGAACCTCGGTGGTGATCAATCGTAAAAACTGTTGCCCCTATCTCAAGCGCTGCGGACCCTAAATATATTGTGGACTTACCACAATATGATCCAACTTCGATTATGGGACCCTTGGCGCCCACCTCAGCCACCGCTCGGTAAAGGGCCATTCCTTCTTCATGAGGCATAAATCCTCTGCAACTTTGAGCTGCTTTCTGATGCTCAGTTCTCACCCTACGTACCTCTTCGAAAAAGAAAATTATCAAGGAAAATAAATTTGCCTACCCACAGCAACCCGAAAGAGCCAAAATTGGTTAGCAGCATAATAAAAGTCGAGTCCGCTACTTGACTGATTATTGCTATAGCCCCGGTCGATAAAAACAAACCCACAAGATTAAATCCCCAGAAGAGAAGCACTTCGCTTCGTATCGAGTCCCGGTTCGTCAGGTTCCAAACCCAGCAAGAGTTCAGATAATAAGCAGGAAGAGATGCTATCGACACTGCCCAAAAATTAGCCCATAGCGGAGACCATCGCCCAATCTCAATTCCTGACCACAAAGCACTCTGGGTAATGATCAGCGAGACAATCGAAACGACTGAAAACTTTAATAGCTTTGACCGCTTCTTACTTAACCATCTCATAGTGCGATCAATTGTATGGAAAGTCTTTTCCTATTCGGCTTTATCAGGTGGGCGATAAAAGACTAGAAGTAAAAGAACAGCAGCCAAAACCCCGCCGCCAAGAGTCACCGCAAACCAACCTGTGCCGCTCCATTCTATACCCATCAAATTATCTAAAGAATATTTGCCTGAACCCAGCAAAGACAGACATGCAGCTAACGCAGCGAGCACGAATGTGTACTCCCATCCATTTCGAATAACAAAAAATCCGTTATCGCGATGCCCAACCCAACCAGCGACACACATCACCCCTACATATGCCATTGCGGTTATCGGAATGAAAAATCCAGCAGCTAACCCTAACCCTGCGCCTATTTCTGCCGAGCCTGCCATGTGGGCATGCAATAACCCCGGCTTTAGTCCCTCCGAGGTAAACCATTTCCCAACACCCGCTATTCCCCCTCTGTATTTAGCAATACCATGTAGAGCCAACACAATTCCAAGCGTTGACCGCATTAGCAGCAGTCCTAAATCGTAAGCACCTTGATCCATATACCTAATCCCCTTAACTGAGACTGCAGAGTAGCGTCAACCACAACCACTAAGTAACTTTTTGTACGGCTAATCACTGTTTATGAGGTGATCCGCTGCCATCTGAAAATAGTCGAGCATTTTTTTCTCAAGATCGACTTCTAGATTTGCTTCTAAAAGAGACGCCCTCATATGTCTAAACCATAGATCACGTTCTTTGATACCTACTTTAAGGTGCATGTGCCGCATACGCAGTCTCGGATGCCCGCGTGTATCTGAATACTGGGCGGGACCTCCCCAGTACTGGACCAAAAACATCGCTAACCAGTAACGCGACGGTTCAAGATCACTAGGGTAAAGCTTCCTCAGATTCTCATCCTCGGCAACTTTCATATAAAATCGGGTACATAAATCTTGGAACCATTGCTCTCCACCGACTAGTTCGTACACATTTTCAGACTCAGCTTCACTGGACATTAATCAGCTCTCATACCTATAAACATTTGTGGCGCGCTCTTGAAACCCGAGCCGCTTATATAGCCTATTTGCAGCTTCGCGAGATGGCCGGGAAGTCAAATCTATAGTTCGAACTCCTTGCTTGTTGGCAATCTCGATGGCAACAAGATTCAGTTTTTCTCCTACTCCAGAACCTCTGATGCTTTCATCTACCACAACATCTTCTATCCATGCTCTTTTGCCGGTAGGTAACGGGAATATTACCAAAGTCAACGAACCCACTATTTTCTCTTCCACCCGAGCAAGCAACACACTGCAAGCAGAATGACTAATAATTTCCTCTAAATCATTCTTAGCAGGAGGCTCTGATGTTTTTGATAATTGTGGCAGCAGGCGCGTAAACGCATTTATCACTTCATCATCAATTTTTGTACAGACCTCTATTTCTACAATCACAAGCTGTGCACTCACTTTCTATTATTGCGCATAGGGTTCATCGTACGGATTGAATCAACACCGGATAGCATTTTTATTGTGCAACATCTCCAGTGGATAGAACAACCGATTGTCCATGACGCTATCTTCCTCGCAGCGTTTACTGGTTGGAATGACGCTGGCGACGCGGCAAGCGAAGCAGTTAAATATCTAACCCGAAGATTCGAAGGCAAATTAATAGCAACGATAGATCCGGAATATTTCTATGATTTTGCTTCCCTGCGCCCAAATGTGAGACTGGAAGGCGATGAACGTCACATTGACTGGCCCACAAACGAGGTCCGAATAGCAGAGCTTGACGATGGTCGGTCATTAATAACTATGGTGGGAATTGAGCCAAGATTACGCTGGCAAACCTTTGCGAAGACGCTTACAACGATTGCGAGCGAACTAAACGTAAAAACGGCGATTACTCTTGGAGCATTGCTGACAGATACGCACCATCAAGCGCCTGTAGAAGTGATCGGTGCTTCCAGCAACAAAATCGTTAACCGAGACGAAGGGCTCGAACAATCTTCTTACGAGGGCCCAACAGGAATAGTCGGCGTGTTAAATGAATCATTTCACTCAAAGGGATTCACGAGTCTCTCATTTTGGGCCAAAGTACCGAGCTATATTGGTCATTCTCCTTCGCCCAAAGCTGCGCTTGCACTTGCAAAAAGAACCGCCGATTTTCTCAGTATCACCTTAGGAGCTACAGATCTACAAATAGCTGCGAACAACTATGAACAACAATTAGACGCTCTCGTTGCTAGCGATCCGAACCTTTCTCAATACGCTGACCAAATTCTTGAGTATGAGGCAGGACAAGCAGCTGATGAAATAGGTGAAATGGCAGACAACCCCCAAGAAATGATTGATGAACTGGAACGGTTCCTGCGACAACAAGACGAGTAATAAATTTATGGAGGATTGTTCTCAGTCTTACTTTTCGTTCCAAGGCAGAGATCGAGGTGGATCAAAAATTACCTCTCGTGAAATACCATCAATTGCGGCAAACGCTGAATCCACCCACCGTTCCAGACCCGCTAATGGGACAGGCAGCGAATCTCTAGCGAACCAACCAGCATCAGACGTTTCCAACAAATGTCGATCCAGCTTACCTCCGATGGCTCGACAGTGGAAGACCATCGAGTACAAGGGAATCTGAGTAAACCCTTGACGCATCCCATCGACAACAGAGATAAGAGAAAGCGGCTCACACTGGATACCGGTTTCTTCATAGACCTCTTTAATCGCAACTTCTACCGGGGAATACCCAACATCAGCCCAACCGGTCGGATACAACCATACCCCACTATCAGATCGCTGAATCAGCAGAATATGTCCTTCGTCATTAGATACGACTGCACCTACAGCGCACTTAGGGGTAACGTACCCTGCCACTCCGGAACCGACCATGCGCATCCATTCATTGGCTACTAGATCAGGATCTATTTCAACATGAACCCGAGAACGAATTTCAGCTGCGACTTTGAGAATTTCCTCATAGCGCTCTTTTTCGTATAAACTTTCAGTAAACCCAAGTCCGGTACGAGCTATCCCTGACAACATTTCTGCCCATTGAAGCAGATCTTGACCTGTTACTCTCTCTGAAGCCATTTACACAACTCTCAATCGATTTGGGATAAGGCGTGGCTGAGGGCTAACTCAATCTCAGCCTGATGAACAACACTTATAGCTGGCCCTTCCCGACCAGTTACGTAAAATGAATCCACTACTTCATTAGATAACGTCTGTATTTTGGCGTACCGAATGTCTAATCCCATTTCAGCAAGCACTCGAGTCACGTGGTACAAAACCCCCAATCGATCCTCTGTCCGAATTTCAATAATTGTCGCATCCGTCGCAAGCTCGGTATCAAACGTAATAATCGTTGGTGCCTCCACAGCAGCCAAAGCGACGCGACGTTTATACACTTTTGATCGTTGAGCTATCCGAGCATCTATTGCTAAGCGACCAACAAGCGAACTTTTGACATCTTCGATCACCGGCGCCCAATCTTTTGAACCCAGTGGGCTAGCTATGCGAAATTGAGATGCCGCCATACCCGCGGCACTCGAATAAGCATCTGCTTGCAGAATATCTAAGCCACTTAACGCCAGCGCTCCAGCCGCTCGGCTAAAAACTCCTGATTGATCCGGAGCAACAATAGTGAGCACGTCTAATTCAGCTGCTATTCGTGTTCCACCCTCTGACATCAGTGTTTCTATATCTTCGGTAACGAAAGAACGTCGGTTTAAGAACTGAATACCGCTACCAGAAATGTATTCGGCAGTCGATTTAGTCAAAGATTCTAGCAACTTAGCTTTCCAATCT
>MDSW01008309.1_pt1 | contig 19998 bp, 19 predicted proteins | sample 811171 | NCBI WGS metagenome assembly MDSW01 (sample SAMN05326641, study PRJNA326480) | marine metagenome | isolation source: seawater | place: Atlantic Ocean: North West | collected 2012 | reverse complement strand
TTCAACTTTATTTTTTAAAGCTTCAACTTTACTTTTTTTAATTTCTTGTAATTGATTTTCTAGTGCAACAATTTCTTCATCGTTGGAAAACTCGCTTGTTTTTGTAACAGGTTCCTCTCCAAGGGCAATAATTTGATCCTCTATTTCTTTTTTAATAGTGTCACGTCTTTTCTCTTTTTCTTTATTTTTTTTAAGTTCTTCTAGTTCAGCCAATTGATTTTGTAACGCTTTAAGTTCTTGGTCAGCTTTAATTTCATTTTTTTTTGTAATTGGCTCTTCTCCCAGAGCTATAATTTTATCTTCAATTTCTTTTTTAAGTGCTTTTAGTTTAGCTTTATCTTTTTGATTTTTAGCAGCATCTGTTTCGGCTTTAATTATTTTTAGATTCTCTAATTGCTTTCTTAATGCAATTATTTGTTCATCGCGATCAATATCCGTAACCTTAGTTATTGGTTTTCCTCCAAGTGCCTCAATTTCTTTTTCAATTTCAGTTCTAAGTTCATCAATTGAAGTTTTTTTTTGTAGTTCGTTTAATTGATCTTTTAAAACTCTTATAAAGCTTTTATCTGATTGTATAAGAGATCTTTTCTTTGGTTCAGCATCAAGATTATAAATTTTTATTTTTAATTCTTTTATAACTTCTTTTTCTGCAGTTTGTTCAGTAGCCATTGCAGTTGAGAAAATTGAAATAACACTCGTGAAACCATGACTGTATGAAGTGGTATTAAAAACTACACTTATAAAAAATATAAATGTTAGTGCTGTCAAAAATTTATATACTTTTTTCATTACTTATAAATTGTATACTCAACATACTTATATATTATAAATTTTTCGTTAATATAAGCCTTTTTTAAATCCTCAATTTTCGTGTATTTTTCTAACCAATCGATCTTTTTTTCAGAACCAATCAAGAACAAATATTCATCAACACTCTTTTTATCAAGATTGTTTGGAAAATAAATTTCATATTTAGCTTTTTTAGGAAGTGAAACAACTTTATCTGCTAGAAAGTTTTTACGATCTAATTTATTTGGGAATATTTTATGCACTTGATAATCTTTGGTTTCATAAGGCAATATTTGAAAAATTGTTAAAAATATAGGTTTATTTAGCAAAAGTTCTAATTTTAGTTCATCTCCTTGTCTAAAATTTTTTTCATTTAACTTCACATTAAAATCAAAAGAATTATCTAAAGTTTGAGTTGTTTTTTTAACTTCTGTTTGAATTTTAATTTTACAAATATAGCTTTGTTGATTTGAATTTTCAATTTTTTGTGTAATAATTTCTTTATCTAATTCCTTAAGTTGCGTTATTTCTCCATTAAAAGAGCTAAGAAAAAACTGATTTCTTTCGCATGAAGTTTTTCCATCGACCTCTGAACAGTTTTCTAATTCTTCTGATGAAATTTTTTGGCCTATTACTTTTTCAAGCGCTTTAAGTTTAGCTCTTTCTTTTGCTAATGAGCATGCTTCGTTTTCACTTATATTACCAGTATAATTATAAATTCCCTCTGTAGTAACAACTTCAGCTGCAGCTGGAAAATAAAAAATTAGAAATATTAAAATTAACCTATTCATCAACTAAAACTACTACCAAAGCAATACTAGGAAGCATTTTTTCATATATTGTAGATTTATCAAATTTTACAGACTTTAAAGGAATTCCTTTTTCATGCTCAAATACTTCTTTAATCATATTACTTTTTATAGCATACCCCATATCTGTTGGAATTTGTCCTGTTTCTTCGAGAAACTTTTGTTTGTCTATTGTTGCAAAACTAACACCCACTAACTTTCCATTTAAATTAAAGATGGGACCACCACTATTTCCAGAATTAATAGCAGCAGTTGTCAAAAAAATTCCCATTTCATCATCAAAAACCTTACTAATAATTCCCTGTGTAATTGTTGGCTGCTCAAAAGTAATCCCTATTCCAGGATAACCAATACTAATCACATCATCCCCAGTTTTTGGATCTACAAAATTTTTATGATTAATTGCAAATTCCTTTGGGTATGGATTATCTAATTCTAATATTGCAAGATCATAATCAACTGAAACCGTCTTAACAGTTGCATTGGATACTTTTCCGACTCCATTTCTAACTGCAACTTTTTTAGCTCCATTAATAACATGCTGATTAGTAATTACGTATTTTCCATTGCCAACAATAAATCCACTTCCGTGTGCATTTGGAGCAAAAGCAAAATCTTCATAGATTGGAACAATTTTATTGTCTTCATAATTATTAATTTCTTCTTCCTCATAATCTTTAATTTCCTCTTGTTTAATTTCTACCTTATTAGGTTTATCAAAATATTCAGGATTAACAGACAAGATCCAAGATTTAGCATTACGTGCTTTTTTTATATTTCTGTTATATTCGTAATATTTGAAAACCCTAAATTTAGCCCTAATCGCTTTATCAATATCTCCTTTAATTAGATATAAAACTGCTAATTGATCTAGAACTTTTATATTGATTGGAATTCTTTTTAAAAAATTTTCTAAAATAGAGATAGCTTGTATGTTATCGTCAAATGAAATGTAATAATCAGAAATAGCAAGAGCAATCTCTGCAGATAATTTGTTTTTATATAAATCATTTAATAATTTTATTGCATCTTCTGTCTCACCTAATCTAGTTTTTGCAATAGCTAGGATAATTTTAGGTCTTATTCGATCTGAATTAATAGATATAGATTGTTCAGAATATTTTATAGCATCTTTTAACTTTCCTTGGATTAACCTTACTTCAGCTAATCCTATAAGGCACAATGCTTCTACATCTTTATTAGATGTAAAAAATGCTTTTTGATAAAATTCTTCAGCCTTTTGAGGTTTGTTAATCTTTAAATAAATATCACCAAATAAAATATTAATTTTATCTTGTTGAAGCTCATTATTAATATTGATCTCACTAAGTAGATTAATTGCTAAATTCAAATTATCCCGATTAATTTCACTTCTTATCTCTAAAATTTTACCATCAAAGTTTTGAGTATAACTTTTGCTTGATGAAAAGATAACTAAGATCAATATTACTAGTAAATTTTTAAAGAAATTTTTAAACATTTTTCAATTTATAATTTAGTTTTTTTATATTCAACAATACTATTATAAGTTTAATATTATGATAATATAAAAATATACATTTTTGTTTGTTTATGAGACTTTTTTTATTATTGATATTCATCGTATTTATTAATACCTCAAGCACCCTGGCTAGTGAAGAAGAATTAAAAGAAATAAACGAAAATTTAAAGAAAATAGAAAAGCTTTATGAAGATAGCATTCTCGATAGTGATTCTTACAATTCATCGAAAAATAAACTCTTAAATAAAAAAAAAAAATTACTCGCTCAAAAAGAAAATAAAAAAAATAAAAAAGAAAAGAAAAAAACTACAAGACTTGAAAAAGAACTTGAGGTAATAAAGAAATTATTTGATGATGGTTTATTAACTCAAGATGAATACGAAAAAACAAAAAAGACTTTAATCGAAAATAACGATGCTAAATCCGAAATTAAGAGAATTAAATATACTTTAGATATAAAGAGAACTCATGGTAAAGTCTGGGAAAAGGCATCTTTAAGATATGATGATTTTGTTTTAGAGACAACAAGACCTGGTGGTATTAAAATAACAAGAATATCAGATGGAAAAATTTTGGCACGTGTAAAGGAAGATTTTAAAGTTAAATTTTATAATGGTGGCGAAAATATTATTTCAACCAAATCAAAAAGAATTAAAAGAAAAAGTGGTTTACAGACCTTAGAAGAAGTTCTTGATAAAGATGGCGAAGAATTTTTATTAAAAAAAATATTTAAGAAACCAGAAAAAAGTAAATTTGATCCAGATGCACATAAGCTCGAACTTTTTATCAATGACGTAAAAATTTTACACTGGGAAGGAAGATATAATAAAAAACATAATGCCTTCTTTTATCAAGTTTTAACTAGAAATTTCGAACCCTTTCATTTTTATATTGATTTAGTAGGAAGATCCCCATTTGCATTGAACATGAATCTTTTTAATAGAAAAATTGAGAAGGCTGTAAATAAAGCAAAAGAACGAATAGCGAGTGAATACAATGTAACTTTAGAAGAAATCGACAAAATTATTGAAGAAAGAATCGGATCTGAAATTGACGATAAAATTGATAAAACTATTGAAGAGTCTGTATCAGAAAGTGTTGCTGCAGCTATAGAACAAACTGTAGGTGATGTAATGGCCGCAACTCTAGTAAATGCAATTGAAGAGGCAACCGGAGAAGCTATTGAACAATCACTTGAAGATGAATTAGCTGCAGCTATTGATGCTGAAATAGCTTATGCTGTATCAATGGGAATTGAAGAGGCAGCAGTTACAGCTGGTTGGCAAGCTTACTTTGATGTTTTGGCTCAAGGTGGTACTGTTGAACAGGCAAGCGCAGCAGCTTATAAAGCTTGTGGATCTGCATGTGATAATTATTAAATGAAAAAAATTTTAGTTCAAATAATTTTAATCTTTTTGCTTATAAAACCATCACATTCAAAAATTTCTGAGGGCATGAGATGTGATGATTTAGTTATGAATCTTGGAGGTATACGTAATTTAAACTTTTTATGGTTAGAAAATAAAAATAATGAAGAAAACTTTTACTCATTAATTACTACTGATAATTTTGACCAAAATAAACCTCTTTATTTTTGTGAAAGATCTAATTTTAAATATTTAAATAGTGACAAAACTCTTGAGGTTTTAAAAGATCATAAACTTAAAAAAATTTTTTCAGATCCAGTAAATGCGTTTTCTTTTATTTTTTCAAAAATATCTCAACAAAGTACAAGATTTATAATGACCGCAACAAATTTTAGAAAATTTTCAATGAACCGGGAGGATATGCTTCTGGCTATACAAAAATCAATTAGACAGAGCTTTGATGAAAATGATGTTGAAACCGAAGAAGAAGAAAATAATAAAAAATTAGTTGTTAAAAAAGAAGAAAATAAAAAACCTTTAAAAAAATTGACTAACGTTGATAATGTGCCGCCAGTCATTGAAATTGATCAAAATATAGTAGTTTCTGACACTACTTATTTTATAGAAGGACTAATCAAGGACAATAGTTCAGAATTATTATATGTAAAAATTGGTGAAAATATTATTCAAGCAGAAAATGGTAAATTTAAATTTAAAAGATTCAGTCCTATAGACGAAAAATTTTCTGTTATTGGCATAGATCAATGGGGAAACAAAAGTAAACCTAAAATTATAAATGTAAAAGTTGATTTAAAATCAAATAACAAACAAGAAATTGTTGAAAAATTAAATCCAAAAGCCGTTAGCACTCTTAAACTTAAAAATAAAGTTGCTATTATTGTTGGAATTGAAAAATATTTAAACTCTCCTGATGCTGTTTATGCAAATTTAGATGCTAAGTTTTTTTATGAATATTCCAGAAAAACTTTTGGAATTGATGAAAAAAATATTAAATTACTCCTAGATGAAAAAGCAAATTTAACTGATTTATTTATCGCTTTAGAGAAATGGCTTCCGTCCAAGGTTCAGGAAAACAGAACAGAAGTAATTATTTTTTTTGCTGGTCATGGACTGGCCTCTACCAATGGCAAAGAATTATATATTTTACCGTATAATAGCGATCCTGATTTATTAAATAGAACTGCTTTATCAAGACAAGAATTATTTAAAATAGTCTTAGATCTCAAACCAAAAAATTTGACTGTATTTTTCGATACATGTTTTAGTGGTCTTTCTCGTGATGAAAAGACTCTTTTAGCTGATGCGAGACCGATACTTCTTATTGATGACAATACTGAAAAAATTCCAAAAAATGTTTCAATATTTTCTGCATCTAAATTAAATCAAATCTCCTCAGGTTATGCCGAGGCAAAACATGGTATATTTTCATATTTTTTAATGAAAGGACTTGAAGGTAACGCTGATTTAAATGGTGATAAAAAAATAACTAATGGTGAACTCCTTACTTATTTAAATGATTATGTTTCATCAATTGCTTCTGAATTAGGTAGACAACAAAATCCATCCTTAGTCGGAGATCCTGATAAAGTTTTAGTAAATTATAGATAGTTTTTGGTTGATATTATAATGATTTATTTTATATCTTTTAATCAGTATTAAATTAAAATTACTTCATTTACAATATGAAAACTTCAAAAAAAAAAATTAAATACGATAAAGATTATTTTGAAAATGGTATTGCTAAAAATATTAGTTGTTATGAAAATTATAGATGGCTTCCTGAGTTAACTTATCCAATGGCTTTTTCAGTAGCACATTGCCTAAAATTAAAAAAAAATGATGATGTATTGGAGTATGGATGTGCCCATGGTTATCTCGTTAAAGCCCTAAACGATTTTGGTATAAATGCTTTTGGTGTAGATATATCAGAGTATGCAATAAAAAGTTGTCCAAATGATATTAAAAAAAGGCTAAGTATAATCAAAGAAAATAATTTTAATAAAGTTATTAAAAAATTTAAATTAAAAAAGAAAATTTTTGATCATGCTATCTCAAAAGATGTTATGGAACATATAGATAAGGACAAATTACCAAATATATTGAATAATTTATCTAAAACATGTAAAAACTTATTAGTAGTCGTACCTCTTGGTGATAAATCAATTTACAGAATTGATACATATCATTTAGATAAAACTCATATAATTGCTGAAAATGAAAAATGGTGGATTAATCTATTTAAAACTAATGGTTTTAAATTATCAAAATTTGAATATAAAATAGATGGTATTAAAGATAAATGGTATAAAATAAATAAAAAAGGAAATGGATTCTTTTTTTTAAAATCTAAGAAAATATAACTTATGTCTATAGACTATGAAATAAGAACCGGAGAAGACGCCAAGGGTCATTATATTATGGTACGGTCTGGTAATAAAGCAAAACATTTTGCTATACATAGAAATTTTACTAGAAGAGACAAAGAGGGAAATTCCTACACTGAGAAAATAACGAAAAATTTAATTCCATTAATCGAAAATTCAATTTCTAAAAAAGGTATAACAGAAGGTTTCATAATTTATGAAGATGATTTGAATAATAACGTTAAATTAACTGATATTAAACATAAGTTACAAAAAAAAGAAATTAACTTCACAAGCACTGGGGAAAAATTAGATTTTCATTGGCCAATTTTCTGGAAACTAAAAGAAACAAATTATTCAAGTATTATAAGAGCAACTTTAACATTACATCAAGTTTGCTCATCAAGATGTCCATTTTGTTCAACAATTAACAGAAATAAAAAAGACAGCATTACATTAGAAGAAGCAAAGGATTTTGTAAAAAAATTATATATTGACCAAGCGAATTTTAATAAGAAAAATTTTACAAAATACAATGATGCATACAAAAAGATTTCAGGAAGCGATATAAGACTTAAAGGATTAATATTATCTGGAGGAGGTCAACCTAATTTATGGCCACACTTTTCTGAATTTGTTGAATGGTTGTCTACATTAGATATCGACTTAGGTTTAATAACAAATGGCTTTCCAAAGAATGTTGATGATAAAATCTATGATAAGTTCAAATGGATAAGATTATCAATAACACCAGAGGATGCATCACCATTTTATCCAAATCAAAGATTTGATTTACAACGCATACCGGATAATGTTTTAAATTCCAAAAGTACTTTTGGTTTATCTTATGTGTATGGTCCTTGGACTAATGATGAACTTTTATCTAGACTGATCAATACAGCTGAAAGTTGGAAAGTGAACTACTTAAGACTTTTAACTGATTGTAATTTAGGACGCGCAGAGCAATTGAAATCTCACAAGAATCTTGCTGAAAAGTTGCATCAACTCAATGTTATTTCTGAAACAGGAAAAAATAAAGGATCAACATTCCATCAATTAAAATATCACGGGACCAGAGAAGAAGCGTTAGATATATGGGATGAGGGTAAATGCTTCTTGCAAACCTACAATGTTTTTTGGGACACAACAGGCCATGAAGTTGCTGGTAAATCTTATTGCTACCCATGTGACTCGGTAACTGTTCTTAATGAAGATGGTTCAGAAACAGACTCTGAAAGATCCTTTAATTCAAAAAAATGGGGTACAGTGACGAATGATCAAGTCAATAAACTTTATGAAGAAGAATGGAAAAAGTATTTTGATCCAAGAGAAAACTGTGCTGCATGCCTATTTATGAAAAATAATAAAAAAGTTAAAGAGTTAATTGCTACAAATTATAATCAAGTTGAAATAAATAAAAACTTTCCACAAAACGTAGATATTGACCATATTAATTTTCCTTAATAAATTGAATATATTAACCAAATTTTTTATCCTAAGACTTTAATTAAATGAAGGACATAGGTATTGGAATCATTGCTTTTAATAGATTTAAAAAGATTAAAAAATTAGTTAATTCAATAAAAAAAAATAAAAACTTTAACAAACATAATTACTACATCTTACTTGATAAAAATTTACATAAAAAAGATTATTCAGAAAATAACAAAATAAAGAAATATTTATTATCACTAAAGAAACCAAGAAATTTAAATATTATATTTAATAAAAAAAACATAGGACATGAAAAAAATGTACATATAATATTAAAAAAAATATTTAAAAATCACAGCAAGGCTATTTTCTTTGAAGATGATATTATTCTATCTTCAAATGTATTAGATTATTTTGTTAAGCTTTTCGATATAATGGATAATTCAAAAAAGTTTGATTTCATTAATATGTGGTCGTTATTACCAGGCAAACAATTAAACAAAAATATTCCTAATTTCTTTATTACTTTAAGAATGAATTTTTGGGGGATGGGGCTAAACAAAAAAACTTATAATTCTTTTATTTTTGATCAAAAAAAATTATATAAATCAATAAAAAATAAAACAAAAATATTAAATGACTCAAAGTTATTGGGCGATGATTTGTATTTTAGAGTAAAAAATTTTTTAAATTTCCCAAAAAAAATGATTTATAATGATTTAAAATTTCAAATTAATTGTTTATTAAGATCTAAATATACTTTAAGTCCTAAAAAATCTTTAATTATTAACGATGGTTTTGATGGCACTGGTGCAAATTGTTATTATGATAATAACAATTTTTTTAATTCAAATTATTCAAAAAATTTAAAGTTTAAAAATATTAATCTTAAATACAATAACAAAAACATTGAAAGAATTATTATTAAAAGATTTAAACTTAATGCAAAAGAAAAATTTTATTATAATGATCATTATCAATTCTTTTTATACAATTACAGAAATCTTAAAAAAAAAATAAAGATAATATTTAGTTCAGCTTAAAAATTTTTTTGTATGTCTCCATTTAATAAAGGTATATTTTATATAGTTATAGGATCTTTTTGGTGGGGAGTTTTGGGTGTTATTTATTTTAAATCTGTTTCATTTGTTGGAAATATAGAGTTAGTTTTACATAGAACTATATGGACCTCTGTAATGTTATTTATTTCAACATTTATTTTTTCCAAATGGAGCATTATTAACAACATTGTTAAAATAAAAAAAAACATTTTTTTTTTGACTTTAACAAGTGTCTTAATTTTTCTGAACTGGTCTGTTTGGATCTATGCTGTTTCAACTAATCAAATTGTAGACGCAAGTTTCGGATATTTTATAATGCCTATACTGAGTGTTTTTTTTGGCTATCTTTTTTTCAAAGAAGAATTCAATAAACTAAGACTTTTTGCAATAATTCTAACAATAGTATCAGTTATATATTTATTTTATTTTTACAAAAATTTTCCCTGGATAGGTTTAATAGTAGGTTTTTCTTGGTCACTCTATAACGTTATAAGAAAAAAAATTAAAATTGATGTGGACTTAGGGTTGTTCATAGAATCTATTATAATATTACCTTTTGCATTAATAGGGATGTATTTTGTTTATTCTACTGGAAATTTAGATTTTGGAATTAACTCTGTTAGTTTGTCACTGATATTAATTATCGCCGGACCAATGACAGTGATTCCATTATTTTTCTTTGTAAAGGGTGTTCATTTGGCAGGCTTGGGGCCTTCTGGTATGTTATTTTTTATTACACCCACATTCCAGTTTATTTTGGGAATATTCTTATATAATGAGCCTTTTGATTTATATAGGCTAATTGGTTTTCTTTTAATTTGGGTTGCTGTAATAATATATATATACGATTTATATGAAAAAAATTAAAACAGTATTGTTTTTTATAATTTTTTTTGTAATTACTCCAATTGAAGCTAATTCAGAAACATTTGAAGAATGGAAAATAAGATTTTCTAAAAATGCTATTTTAGAAGGTGTAAGTAAAAAAACATTATCATCAATATTGAATAAATTAACTTATCTGCCAAAGGTTATAGAATATGATCGTTACCAACCAGAATTTTACGAAGATACCTTTACATATATAGATAAAAGAACTAATTCAAAAAAAGTTAAAATTGGAATAAATACATATAAAAATAATTATCAATTAATTAATGAAGTTGAAAAAAAATTTAAAGTCGAAAAAGAACTTTTATTGTCATTAATGGGAATTGAAACAAATTTTGGTAAATATTTAGGAAAAATGGATATACTCTCATCACTAGCTACTCTAAGCTATGATAAAAGAAGAAGTGAATTCTTTACGAAAGAATTAATAATAGCACTTAAATTAATAGATAATAAAAAAATAAAACAAGAAGAATTGTACGGATCGTGGGCTGGAGCTTTTGGAAACTTTCAATTTATGCCATCAACAATATTAAATAATGCTATAGATTATAATGCAGATAATATAATTGACTTAAAATCAACAGAGGACTCTTTTGCATCAGCCGCCAATTATTTATCAAAAATGGGATGGGATATAACCGGGAAATGTTTTAATAAAATTACACTTGATGACAATATTCCAATTAAATATTTAAATTATTCAGCTAGAAAAATTAACAATAAAAAGAAATTATCTTTTTTTAAAAAATATATTAAAAATTATAGCCCAGAATTAGGTGCAGATGATCAAATTGTTGCTATTATTACACCGGATAAAGAAATTGTTGAAAATTCAGATTTATTTTCACCTGCTTATATTATTTATGATAATTATGAAATAATACTTAAATGGAACAGGTCTCTTAGATTTGCGTTAGCAGTTTGCACTTTAAAGGACAAATTTATAAATGATTTGTAGAATATTTCTAGTATTTATATTTGTACTAATATCTTCTTGTGTTAATCAAAATTATAGTAACAAAGAAAATTTAAAACAATCTTTTTTTAAAAAATATTCAAACAATGGCTTCACTATTGTTTATTCTGACGAACTTTTTAAAAAAAAAATTATTAATAAAAAACTGAATGATAGAGATCTTTTTGTTTTCCAAAAGAATTTAAAAAAAGATACAACCGTTAAAATTACAAATTTACTTAACAATAAATCTGTGATTGCTAATGTAAAAAAAAAGGCCAAGTATCCAAATTTTTATAATTCAGTAATAACAAATAGAATAGCTAAAGAAATTGAATTAGACTTAGCTGAACCTTTTATTTTAATAGAGTCTGTAGATCAAAATTCTGTATTTTACGCTGGTAAAGCTAAGACTTATGCAGAAGAAAAAAATGTTGCTAATAAAGCGCCAGTAGAGGGTGTTAATATTGTAAATATCTCATCCATGGATGAAAATAAAAAAAAAGACACAAAATCAACAAAAAATTTCAATTATATAATTAAAATTGCTGATTTTTATTATGAAGAGTCGGCAAAGCTGGTAAAAGAAAGAATAATGAAAGAAACAAATATTAAATTAATTAATATTAATCGAATTTCTATAAATAATTTTAGACTTTCGATCGGTCCATATAAATCACTTGAAAATTTGCAGGGAGACTTCAATAAAATGGAAAATTTGTATTTTGAAAATTTAGAATTAATCAAACAATGAAAAAATTAATTTTAATAATAGTCTTAATATTTCAATCTCTATCATTAAAAGCTGCTGATTTTAATTTAGAGGCTAAAACTGCAATTTTGCAAGATTATTTGTCAGGAGAAATACTTTATGAAAAAGACGCTGATATGTCGATTTATCCAGCGTCTATGACTAAAATTATGACTTCAATTGTTGCATTTGATTTAATAAAAAAAGGTGAATTAAACATGGATGATAAATTTATGGTTTCCGAAAATGCTTGGAGACTCGCAAATGCTGGCTATTCTTCAATGTTTATTATGGTAGGAGATGAAGTTTCTGTTGAAAATTTATTAAAGGGTATAATTATTGCATCAGGAAATGATGCTTGTGTTGCTTTAGCAGAAGGTATCGCTGGAACAGAAGAAGAATTTGCAATTATGATGACGGCTAAGGCTCAAGAAATAGGAATGTATAATACTAATTTTTCTAATTCATCTGGAATAAATGATCCTAATAATTATTCAACTGCAAGAGATATTCTTATAATGTCTGACCATTTAATTAGAAATTATCCAGATTTTTACTCATATTTTTCTGAAAAAGAATTCTCTTGGGATAGAACTGGAGGTGATCCAATAACACAAGGAAATAGAAATACACTTCTATATAAAGATATTGGCGTAGATGGTATTAAAACTGGATATTTAGCTGTTGAAAAATATTCTTTAGCTTCTTCAATATTAAAAAATGAAAGAAGATTAATTGCAGTAGGAAGTGGTTTTAAAACAAAAAAAGCAAGAACTAACCAATCACGTAAACTTTTAAATTATGGACTAGGTAGATTTGACACAATTCAAATATACAAAGAGGATAGCTCATTTTTAGAACTTGATGTTTGGTTAGGAAAAAAAAATACTGTCAGAACACATTTTGAAAATAGTATTTACAAAACAATACCCAAGAGAAGATTAAGAGATTTTAAAGTTGTTTTGGATTATGAAGGACCAATTAAAGCTCCAATAATTAAAAACCAAAAAATTGGGCAAGTTAAGATCTACTTTAAAAATGAATTATTGGAAACTCTGGACCTTTTGGCTTCAGAAGATATTGGGCAAGTAAATAAATTTACTAAACTTATTCGATCTATTAATTTTTTAATATGGGGCGATGTCTAAAAAAAAACCTCTTATAGTTTTTGAGGGTGTTGAAGGTTCAGGCAAAACAACTTTAATTAATCATATTTCCAATATTTTAAAAAAGAAGAAAATAAAATTTGTTAAAATTCGTGAACCTGGAGGCAGTAAGAACTCCGAACTAATTAGGAAATTAATTCTTAGAAAAAATAATGACTTTAATTCATTTACAGATTTATTTCTTTATTTGGCTGCTAGAAGTGAAAATATAGAAAAAATAATTAGAAAAAATTATAATAAAAGAATTATTTTATTGGATCGTTTTATAGACTCAACAATAGCTTACCAGCACTATGGAATGAATTTAAATAAAAATTTAATTGAAATAATAAACAAATTGTTGCTGGTAAATATAAAACCACATTTAATTTTTCTTAATATAGTTAGCATGAAAAACTTATCCTTAAGATTAAAAAATAGAAAAAATAAAAATAGATATGATAGATTTAACATTAAATTTTATAATAGAGTTCAAAATGGATTTATTAAAATTTCCAAAAATAAAAAAAATTACATAATTATTGATTCTAATAAAGATATTACTAATAATAAAAAACTAGTTTTAAATAACATCTTAAATTTGATTAAATAATGCTTGATGTAAATTTAAAATTATTTTCATATAAAAATTTATTTGATCATTTTGTCGAATTAGATCGAAATAGCAGGTTACCATCTAGAATATTAATAAACGGACAAAGTGGTATTGGAAAAAGCACATTTGCATTTCATTTTATTAATTATTTATTGTCCAAAAAAGAAGAAGCAAAATATGATTTAGAAAAAAATGAAATTAATTGTGAAAGTAATTGCTTTAATCTAGTAAATAAACTTTCACACCCAAATTTTTTCTATATTTCAAAAAATAAAGAAAAAAAATATATAGAAATTGATCAAATTAGATCAATGATTAGTTTTTTAAATAAATCTTCTTTTAACAATGAAAGGAAAATTATTTTAATTGATAGTGCTGAAGACCTTAATATAAATTCTTCCAACGCTTTGCTTAAAAGTTTGGAGGAAGCTAGTAATCAAAACTTGCTAATACTTACCCACAACATTAATAAAAAAATATTAGATACAATTAAATCAAGATGCCTTAATTACAAATTAAATTTTGACTATTCTCAACTGCCGTATGTAATATCAAGTCTTTTTGAAACAAATCTTTTTCAATTTTTAAACGATGATTTTAAGGAAATAATTATATCTCCAAAATTTATAATCAACCACATTTTATATTTACAAGAAAACAATATTGATCTGAATTCATTAAATATAAAAGAAACAATTCAACATATTATCGATAATAAATCCTACAAAAAAAATGATTTTATAAAAAATAATTTTCAAAGTTATATTGAAATTTTTTTTTTAAAAATGTATTCAGAAACAAAGGAAAGCAAATATTATGATTTTTTTTTAAAAACTATTACTGAAAATAATCTAATTAATAAATTTAATTTAGATTTAGATAGTTTTTTTGTAAAATTTGAGAAAAAATATCTAAATATTTAAATTAAATAAATATGAATAAAAATTTTTATATAACTACACCAATTTATTACCCGTCAGCAAAACCACACATGGGTCATGCCTATTCTAGTATCGTTGCAGATTTTTTTGCAAGATTTAAAAAAATTGACGGTTATAATGTATTTTTTTTAACTGGCACTGATGAACATGGACAAAAAATTCAGAGAGCTGCAGAGAAAAATAACAAAAAGCCATTAGAATTTTGTGATGATATAAGTAAAAATTTTAAAGAATTAACTAACACACTAAATTTATCTAATACTGATTTTATAAGAACGACAGAAAAGCGTCATTACAATTCAGTTCAAAATTTATGGAATATTCTTGAAAAAAAGGGTGAAATTTATCTTTCAAATTATTCCGGTTGGTACTCTGTTTCAGATGAAGCTTTTTATTCAGAGGAGGAAGTAGAAAATAAAGATGGTACTAAAATTTCTAAAGCATCTGGTTCTATCGTTGAATGGGTGGAGGAGGAATCTTACTTTTTTAGATTATCCAAGTGGCAGGATAAACTTTTAGAATTTTATAATAATAATGAAAATTTTATTTTACCAAAATCTAGAAAAAATGAGGTTTTAAGTTTTGTTAAATCTGGACTAAAAGATTTGTCAGTTAGTAGGAAATCTTTTTCTTGGGGTATAAAAGTTCCATCAAACGAAAATCATGTAATCTACGTGTGGTTGGATGCATTAACAAATTATATAAGTGCTTTAAACTATCCAGACACTAACGATAATTTATACCAAAATTATTGGCCCGCAGATCTACACATGATAGGAAAAGATATTCTTAGATTTCATGCAGTCTATTGGCCAGCCTTTTTATTGGCAGCAGATTTAGCGCCTCCTAAAAGAGTATATGGTCATGGATGGATATTATCAGGCGATCAAAAAATGTCTAAATCTAAAGGAAACATTTTAGACCCTTTAGAAATAATAAAAGAATATGGCATAGATCCTCTTAGATACTATTTGTTAAAAGAAGTATCATTTGGCAACGATGGAAATATATCAAAGGAAAAACTTGTTTCGTGCATTAATAGTGATTTAGCAAACAATTTTGGTAATTTATGTCAGAGAGTAGTTGCTTTTACAGAAAAAAATCTTTCACTTAAAGTTCCAAATCCAGATAAGTTTAGTAATGAAGATTTAGATATATTAAATAATTTTTCAAATAAATATGAAAATTTAGTCGAATATATTAATAATCAAAATATTAATTTATATATGAACTTTGTAGTTGATCAAATGTTTTTGGCTAATAAATATTTTAACGACCAGGCACCATGGACAAAAAAAAGCGATATTAAAAGATTAAATACAATAATATATGTTTCACTTGAATTAATAAGAAAAATTTCTCTATTATTATATCCAGTAATGCCGAATAGTACATTAAAAGTATTGGAAATTTTTGGTATAAAGGAAGACAGTTTAAAGATTGACTCAATTAAAAATAATAATTATTTAAAACCTAATTTGCAAATAAACAAAATAAATATACTATTTAACAAAATTATAAATAATGATTGACTCACATTGTCATTTAGATCATGAACATATACACTCTTGTATTATTGATATAATTGACAGATCCAAAAAAGTTGGTTTGACAAAACTTCTTACCATATGCACAAATATTGAAAGCTTTGAAAATATCAAAAATATAATTAATATTGATCCAATGATTTATGGTACATTTGGTATTCATCCACATGATGCTGATAAATATTTAATTTCTAAGTCAGATATTTTAAGAGAAACAAAATATTCAAAAAAAATTATAGGAATTGGTGAGACTGGTCTTGATTTTTACTACAATAATAGTGACAAAAAAAATCAAATTAAAAGTTTTGAAAATCATATTGAGGCATGTCTTGAAACTAATCTTCCACTAATAGTTCACTCAAGAAATGCCGAGATCGATACGTTTAACATTTTGAATAATTATAAAAATACTGAACTTAAAATTTTAATGCATTGTTTCACAGGATCATATGAATTTGCAAAGAAACTGATGAATTTAAATAGTTTTTTTTCAGCTAGTGGAATTATAACATTTAAAAACTCATCTGAATTACGAGAAACTTTTTCAAACATACCAAGTGAAAGATTACTAGTAGAGACGGATAGTCCTTTTTTAGCACCAATACCTATGAGAGGCAAAAAAAATGAGCCAAGTTTCATAAAATATACCTTAGAAAAATTAGCTGAAATTAAAAATAGATCATTTGATGAAATGGATAAAATTACTACAGAAAATTTTAATTATCTTTTCTCCTCAAAATGAATTTTTTGTTTACAATATTGGGGAGTGGCAGTTCCTTAGGAGTCCCTACAATTGATGGAAACTTTGGTAAATGTGATTCAAAAAATTTTAAAAATTACCGCACACGATGCTCTGCTTTAGTAAGTGCTAAAAATTTTAATTTATTAATCGATACTTCTCCAGATGTAAGACAACAATTTTTACAAAATAAAATTAAATCTTTAGATTGTATTTTTTATACACATCAACATGCAGACCAAACGCACGGCATTAATGATTTACGATATTTTTATCTTAAAAAAAGACATCAAATACCTGTATTTGCAAATAAGAGTACATCAAAATATTTAATAAAATCATTTAAATATTGCTTTAAAAATACTAGTAGTTTTTATCCACCTATTATGAAGCTTAAAAAACTAAAAAAAAAACATTTTTTTTTGAAAAAAAAAATCAACATAAAATCTTTTGAAGTAAGACATGGTTCAATAAATAGTGTCTGCTATACAATAAATAATAAACTTGCCTATGCAAGCGATGTTAGCTTTATAAATAAAAAAGATTATTCTAAGATTTTAAATTTAGAATACTTTATAGTAGATTGTTTAAGGGAGGAGCCTCATCCATCACATTACAATTTGGATAAAATTTTAAAACTTGTTGAAGAAATAAAACCTAAAAAAACAATTTTAACAAATTTACATAGTTCTTTAGATTATAAAAAGTTAAGAAACAAACTTCCAAAATCTATATATCCAGCCTATGATGGAATGAAATTATCGGTTAAGTAACTCTTCTATCTTTGAAATAATTTTATTTGACTTTGGATTTGTTAATGAAGAATATGTATTTTCAATTTTTCCTTCTTGATTAATCAAAATTTTATAAAAATTCCACCTAGGTATTGCTGACGATCCGTAGTTCTTGGTTGCCCATTTATAAATTGGATGTGCGTTTGAACCTTTTACTTCTGATATTTCTGTGATTGGAAAAGTAATATTAAAATTAAACTCACAAAACTTTTTTACTTCACTATTTGTTTTTTTTTCTTGATTAAATGAATTTGAAGGAACGCCCAATACAATAAAATTATTTTCTTTATATTTATCCCAAATAAATTGTAAGTCAGTATATTGCTTAGTAAAACCGCAATAGCTGGCTGTGTTAACTAATAAAACAACTTTATTTCTAAAAGTATTTAAATCTAGTTCTTTTCCAGAAATATCATTAATTTTGAAATCATAAAATAACTTTTCATAATTAGCGGATGCGTTATTATTAAAGAAAATCATTAGTAATAAAGTAAAAATATACGTTAGTAATTTCATTAGTTTATTTATTTGGCGTGAGTAATATCAGAAAATAACCAAACAAAGTGGACAATAATGACCCAGTAAGAACTCCTATTTTAACACCATCAATATATTCAATATTTTCAGCAAATGCTAAATTTCCAACAAATAGACTCATAGTAAAACCTATTCCTGTTAAAACACCCACACCATAAAAATTAAACCAATTTGAATTAGTTGGCATTTGAGCAAACTTTAATTTTATAGATATATATGAAAATAAAAATACACCTATTTGTTTACCAAGAAATAGACCTAGTACTATTCCTAGAGGAACTTTATCAAGCAAAATATTTAGCGATAATCCATCCAATGATACGCCGGCATTAGCAAATGCGAAAAGCGGCATAATTCCAAAAGCAACATAAGGACTAATGCCGTGTTCTAATTTTATAAGTAATGAGAAATCTTTTTCCTTTTTTCTATGTGGTATTGCCATAGCAAGTAATACACCAGCTATTGTTGCGTGAATTCCTGAATTATGTGTAAAATCCCAAAGGAATAAACCAACAATTAAATAAGGTAGAAATCTTTTTATATTAAATTTATTTAAAATAAGCAGAATAATGAAAGCAATCAACATTAATGATAAATATTTAATACTTAGGTCGCCTGAATAAAATATTGCAATTATAAGAATTGCGCCTAAATCATCGATAATCGCCAGTGCAGTTAAAAAAACTTTGAGTGAAATCGGCACTCTGGATCCAAGCAAAGATAACACTCCCAATGAAAAGGCAATATCGGTTGCTGACGGTATTGCCCATCCATTTAAAGTATTTGAATCCCCAAAATTAATTACTACATAAAATAAAGCCGGAACAAGCATACCACCAACTGCACCAACTATAGGCAGCATTGCTTGTTTAATGTTAGATAATTCGCCTTGTATAAATTCTCTTTTAATTTCTAAAGTTACAAAAAAGAAGAATATTGCCATTAAACCATCATTGATCCAATGAATTACACTTAATTTAAGTCCAAAATTATTTATACCTATGAATAAATATTGATTTAAAGTGCTAAAATATATATTTGCATAATTAGAATTACTAACAACTAAAGCAATAATTGCAGAAAATAACAAAATTAACCCACTAGCTGCTTCTAGTTTAAAAAACCATCTAAATGAACTTGTTATGTAATTAATCATCTAATTAAATATATCTTTTAAAAATAATGATAAATCTTTTAATATTTCGTAAAGATTATTCAATATAGAATTTATACCTGGTATATAATTATTTAAATTGTGCTTAAATGTATCCAGCAAGATAATCATTGCAAAAATTGAAATAATTAAAACAAGAGTATTCTTTATAACTTTAGGTTTATTCTTCTTTTTTTTTAATTTATCAATATTTTTATATATTTTTTTATTTTCAATATTATTTTCTGTATTTGTTTTATTAATATTTAAAGTTTCTTTTGCAGGATGAATTGGAACATTTTGTTCTTTGTGGATTTTATAAAACCATTTATGTTGACAACTGCCACATTGTAATAATCGTCCCTGGTCAGTAATTAAATTATCTTCAATGTTAAATTTTTTAAAGCAATTTTCACATGTTATTATCATTTAATAAATATATAGCAGATTCTCTTAAAAAAGCTTTTATTTTACCTCTTTATATACTTTGAAAATTAATGTTTCTAATGTATTAGTACATTCTTCGGGGCGTAGCGCAGCCTGGTAGCGCATCTGGTTTGGGACCAGAGGGTCGCAGGTTC
>MDSW01133598.1_pt1 | contig 20001 bp, 19 predicted proteins | sample 811171 | NCBI WGS metagenome assembly MDSW01 (sample SAMN05326641, study PRJNA326480) | marine metagenome | isolation source: seawater | place: Atlantic Ocean: North West | collected 2012 | reverse complement strand
TATCCTTTGAAACAAATCTAAAGGTGTTCCTAAAGCAGTTGCGATAACAGTCTTTATCGTATCTGCATGAGAAACTGCGACCACAATGCCACCACGATGTTCTGCTACGATCTCAGAAATTGCTTTTGCCATCCGAGATTGTATTTCAAGAAAGGACTCTCCGGATGGGAATCTAAACCCCGAAGGATTATTCTGAACTTGTTTCCAATCAGACAATTTCCGGAGATCTGACAATTTTTCCCCTGTCCATAGGCCGAAATCTGCTTCAATAAGTCCCCGATGTCGCTTCAGTTTCATGCCTAAAGATTTTGCAATCGGGGTAGCAGTCTCTATCGTTCGCTCCATAGGTGAGCTATATATTGCTTCAATTCCCTTTACATCAGCCAAATAGTTTGCAACCGTTTCGGCCTGTGATTTCCCTTTGGGGCTTAGGTGAAGACCCTTTGCTCGCCCAGGAAGGATTTTTCCAGTGGTAGGGGTATGCCCATGCCTTACAAAGACAATGAGTGTGTTTGATGGAGTTGTTTTTTTCTTTTTATTTTCTTTGCTCACCGCTAACAACGTTATCGTTACTAGTACTTAAAGGAATCACGAAACCAGTTATTCCGAAAAACTTTTATGATGAAGCACCGGTTTCCTTTAAGAACGACTAACGTCCAAGCAGATGGACCTTCAAGACATCAACAATGAGATTATTGCATGCCATGCTTGCCCTCGCTTAGTTAAGTGGAGAGAAAAAGTAGCACGCGAAAAACGTGCGTCTTATAGAGATGAAACATATTGGGGAAGGCCCGTTCCATCTTTTGGCGATCCGAAGTCTCGGTTACTAATTGTAGGATTAGCACCAGCTGCCCATGGCGCAAACCGAACGGGAAGAATGTTTACAGGAGATAGAAGCGGAGATTTTCTATTTGCTGCTTTGTATCGAGCTGGATATGCAAACCAAGCAGAAGCGACGAACATCGGGGACGGGCTAAAGCTCAAAGACGCTTATATAACAGCCCCCGTTCGTTGTGCTCCGCCTCAAAATAAACCAACAGCTCAAGAGCAAGATAAATGCAGACAATTTCTTCAGCGTGAGTTGAGATTGCTCCCTTATATTAGAGTTATTCTCGCACTCGGAGGAATAGGTTACACAGCGGTGGCTAAGGAGCTTAACTTGAAGCCAAAACCGAAATTTGGGCATGGACTCGAGGTGCCTTTACCTAACAACCAGACTCTTCTTTGTAGCTATCACGTCAGCCAGCAAAACACGTTCACAGGAAGATTAACGGACAACATGTTTGATGAAGTTCTTCAAAGGGCAAAGGTATTATCAGAGATGGAGTAAACCCATTAAAACGATTTTGTCGTTTAGTCGGAGGTTTTAATTTAATCGGATAGCGTCTGCATCATGAAAGTACGTTTTTCACTTATCATTTTTGCTTTATTGTTTCTGACTGCTTGCGGGTCATCAGGAAAACCTCAAACTTTTGATGAGCAGAAAGGGCCGCTTCCAGAAAAGATATCAGAATTTTCTCAACAGCTTTTGCCAAATGGTGAAGACCCTAATCTCGTACCTTTGGTGCAAAGGAATTTCCTAGAGGGATGTTTCGTTGGTGGAATCCAAAGAGTACCTTCAATATCACCAACTGTTTTAGCGGACACGTGTGCATGCAGCTATTCCGATTTGGTTACCTACGTAAGGGAAGTTAGCGCGACTGAGACTGCGGCTTTCAAACTGTTTGAGAATTTAGATAAGTCAGTTAGACAAGAGGGAGGCTACGCCGATCTGGGGACTGCTTATAAGGAGATTTTCGCCTCTTGCCAAAGTTGAAAAAAATACCATTACTAATCCTTGTATTCGCTTTTTTTCTTCTACTAGGTTGCGCTTCCAATAAAAGTAGTGGCAGTTTTTCTCAAGATCCTGGCCCAATACAAGCAAACTTGATTGGTGCACTGGAAGAGGGAGAAGATCCAAATCTAGTTCCAGAAGTTAAAAGAAACTTTCTTAAAGGTTGTGTAACAGGGGCTACAGACTCGATACCTAATCTTGTCGCAATTCAGGAAACAGGATTATTGAGTGTTTGTGGGTGTAGCTATACGAAAATTGTGGAATATCTCATAGCTTCATCAACGGCGGTTGCAGAACCATTTGTCCCAGAAGCAGAGATAGAAAGTGATGCTTACCAGAGGTTCAAAAAGCTAGATGAAGATTTTCAAAAGGGCGAAGGAACATTTGAGACGGAGCTTCTAGAAATATTTCAGACTTGTATACGTAATTCAGCCCCAACTATTTCTTCGTAGGGAGTCCTAACCTAGGGCTCTCATTTGCCCATTCAGGCCAACGTGTTCTACTTTTCTGAGCTAATTTCTGCATTAGCGCAATAGCGCCCGGGTCATCATCCCCAGGGCGTGTCTCGATAGCTCCATCCTTGATCATCGCTTCGATAACTGCTCTTCCCAAATCAGTTCTGACAACGGTTAGTGTCCAGTCCGTTAGGTCCCCAATTCCCCCCGTTGAAATATCTGCGTGCTCGGCAGCGAAATCAGGGCAATGATTACACCCTTCCCTAGTCCAAGCATGGCATTCCTTTAGATTTATTTCGTGATAATCGCCATTTTTCATCCAGACTTGGAACACGCCTTTTATATTCATCTTTGAGATTTCATCTTTATGTAGGCCGTACTTTACCCAGAAAAGTTCATCAAACATAGAGTCATCAAAGGACTTAGAACACAGAAGGCCAATGTTTAATTTGATTGGTTTTCCAACTTTACCTATTTTTCTATTCCACATCACTGGCGCAATTGACGTCTGACAGCTCATCCCTACAAGAGCAAGTCGAGAAAGACCTCGTTCTTTTGCTTCAGGGTAGGCCATTGTGTTTGCTGAATAGGTATAACGACTACCAGCTCCCTCAAGAACTTCATCTCGATTAGTGGCGACCATAGGCTTAGCTTTCCAGCCAGCACCGCTATCTGAGCCACCTGAGTCCTCAAGGCCGGATACTAGAGCTCCGTCGATAACATCGTTTTCTAAACACCAAATAAGGATTGAGGAAACTAAGCCTCCATCTTGTCCGACATCGTAGACAAAATCGTCCGAAGCCCGAACGAGAAGAATATCTTTGTAGATTCCAGCGATTTCTTCATCTTCTCTAGTTCTTCCAAATAAATGATTGTCAGCTTCTGTTTCCCAATCGCGAAACCTAGGGCATGCCCGTGTGCAACTTGTGCATCCCTTTTCTCCATGTCCGCAATTAGAAAGTCCGAGTTCTTCTTCAATGTGAAATGGCTTATATTGTCCGGGTTCATGTTTGTAACCAATTACATCATGCGGGCAAGCAATTACACATCCCGCACACCCCGTGCAGAGACCAGAAGTAATGACTTCGTCGTATAGTTCTTTCCATTGGAAAGTCCAGCGGGATTTTTTAGGTGGAGCTGCAGTCTCAACATTTGCCATGATGCGAGGATACATCCTGAATCAATGAGAATGTCGCACGACTGAAACTTTGATTGAAGAATCATCAATAACTTTTTTGCGCCCTCGGCAGGATTCGAACCTGCGCACATGGCTCCGGAGGCCAATGCTCTATCCCCTGAGCTACGAGGGCGTTTCTTACCTGTAGCGTACTAGCGCTAAGAGAAGCTCCAAAATGATTGGAGGATTACCCACCCGATACTAATTGTTCCGCTTCTGGGCTTAGCTTGGAGTGAGCAAACGGATCGTCGAGCCAACCCATCGGTAAAGTCGCCTTCTTAGGGCCACCTTTATGGCTTCTTGGCAGTCGATAAGCCTCTAAAGGCAGGGCAGCACGGGGGTCGAAGTCATCGAGCACTTCTTTTAGCTCCACAAGAGAAGTTATTTGATGAATGGCCCGTCTAGCTTCACTTCCAACAGGAAATCCCGTGAGATACCATGACGCATGTTTCCGAAATGTTCGTAAAGCATCTTGTGTCTCGTTCCAATCAACAACACGTTCAGCATGTTGCTGCATGACTTTAGAAACTTTCCCTAAGGTAGGAATCTCGGATGGCTCGAACCCATTGAATATCTCACTTAATTGTTGGAATAGCCACGGGCGACCAAGGCACCCTCGGCCTATTACAACCCCATCTGCGTTTGTTTCTCGAAGCATTCGAACCGCATCAAAGGGTTCCCAAATATCACCATTCCCAAATACTGGAATCGACTGAACATGTTCCTTGAGGCGTGCGATAGCTTCCCACCTAGCGTGGCCACTGTATAACTGTTCTACAGTCCGTGCATGAAGAGTAATGCCAGACGCCCCTTCCTCTTCTGCTATTTTCCCAGCATCGAGAAAAGTTAGGTGGGTATCATCGATACCCATACGAAACTTAACTGTGACAGGTACGTGCCCGTCGGCAGAAGAAATTGCAGACCTGATAATGTCACGGAAAAGCTGTCGTTTATATGGGAGAGCCCCGCCGCCTCCGTGTCTGGTAACTTTCGGAACAGGACAGCCAAAGTTAAGGTCAATATGATCGACGCTCTCCTCAGAGACTAATTGCCTAACAGCCTCACCTATATACTCTGAATCGGTTCCATAAAGTTGAATAGATCTAGGGTGCTCATTTTCTCCAAACTTGGCGAGGTTCATGGTTTTCTCATTTTTGTTAACGAACGCCCTAGCGGTAATCATTTGGTTAACAAATAGCCCACAGATTGTTTTGGAAGATTTTGGCCGTCCCTCTAAACCTCTCTCAGCAAAATCCTTGCAGAGAGACCGAAAAGGAACATCAGTCACGCCAGCCATCGGGGCCAGCATCACTGGGGGCCATAGAGAGATATCTCCGACTGAAACAGGTTGAAATTCTCCATCGAAGGCAGAGGGAACTCCCTTGTTTATCGATGTTCGTTCAGCTGAGATTACATTTGTCACAATTACAGGTTAGGAGAACGAAGGAAGGATATTGGAAAAAATCATGATATTGCGTTAATTCGCTGCTTTGGCCCTGGTGGGACCATACGATAGAAGTCAGCCCAAGGACAAGACCCATGATCACAGAGACAATAACATCCTCATTGAGCAAAGCGTTAGAAGACTTGGGAGTTAGCTCGTCACCTACTCAGATTAACCTCGAACAACCAGCAAACAAAGACCATGGTGACTGGTCATCCAACGTTGCTCTTGCGACCGCAAAAACAGCTGGTTGGGTTCCTAGAGAACTAGCAATGAAAATAGCTGAAATGATTAACTCTGACTTGCCAAGCGGGGTAGAGAGCGTCTCTGTCGCTGGCCCTGGCTTTATTAATTTCGCCGTATCACCGGAGTGGCTCCATCATGTATTACAAGTTGCTATTGAACAGGGGACTACAGAATTCGGAAAAACAGATATCGGACATGGGAAAAAAGTTAACGTTGAATTTGTAAGTGCCAATCCAACCGGACCTTTGCACGCAGGTCACGCCCGAGGAGCTTGCTACGGGGACTCAATTGCAAACATCCTCCAAGCCGTCGGTTTTGATGTCCAACGAGAATTCTACGTCAACGATAGAGGTCTTCAGATGAGCCTATTTGCTGAATCACTCCTTGCTTTCAAATCTGGGAGTAGCGTTCCAGAGAATGGGTACGGGGGAGCATACGTTGAAGAGTGGTCCCGCGAAATGCCCAATGGCCTTTCCATTCAAGGTGCACTGGATTGGGGTTGCAAATATGCGATAGATGATCAGCGCCAAACGTTAGAAATGATAGGTATAGTTTTTGATTCTTGGTTCAGCGAACGTTCAATGGTGGATAGCGGAGCTATTGAAAAGACTATGGCGGACCTAGAAAACAACAATGCCTCCTATCTCGAAGATGGGGCGACCTGGTTGAAATCTAGCGATTACGGCGATGACAAAGATCGAGTACTGGTTAAGAGCGATGGCGAATTTACCTATCTCACACCAGACGTTGCCTACCATCGAGACAAATTTTCCCGGGCAGATTGGCTTATTAACGTCTGGGGGGCAGACCATCATGGCTACATCGCTCGGATGAAAGCCGCAATGGAAGCACTAGGGCACGAAGCTGAACAACTAACTGTTACTATCACTCAACTAGTAAAACTAGTCAGGAGTGGAGAAGAGGTTCGCTTATCTAAACGCCATGGAGACATAATTGAACTCCGAGAAATCGTCGAAGAGATCGGTCCGGACGCAACAAGGTTCATGTATCTCCTTCAATCAGTAGATACGAAACAGACTTTTGATCTCGACCTAGCCGCATCAAAGGTGATGGACAATCCTGTCTTTTACGTGCAAATGGCCCATGCCCGAATCAGGTCGATCCAGAATAAAGCAGAAACTCTTGGTATCTGGCCTTCACGTTCCTCCGACGCTGACCTTTCACTTCTTGAACATGAACGAGAGTTAGAAATATTAAGAAATCTCTTCAATTTCTCCGACATTGTTCAATTGTCCGCGCGTGAATTAGCTCCTCACAAAATTGCAGTTTGGCTCCGTGAACTAGCAACATCTGTTCATGGCTTCTATCACGACTGCTATGTCGTTGGAGAAACTGTCCCGCCGGAACTTACCTCAGCCCGCCTTCAGCTCGTTGAAGCTGCTCGAATAGGTTTGGTCTCTGGATTAGATTTACTTGGTGTCTCCGCTCCCGACTCGATGTAGGCATTATGATGACAGACCCAATTTCCCACAAACTCCTCCCTGATAATTCATCCGTCGATGACGATGGGATGCTCGTCATCGCCGGTGTTCGCATGGATACTTTGGTTGCTAAGTACGGTACTCCCTTATTTGTGTATGACGAAGCACATATTCGTTCTCGCTGCCAGCAAGCTGTCCAAGCATTCGGAGAGGGAGTTTCCTATGCATCAAAGGCTTTCCTTTGTACAGCGATGGCAAGATTGGCATATGAACAAGGGATGCACATTGATGTAGCGACAATGGGTGAAGCATATGTGGCCTTAGAAGCAGGAGTACCAGCAAGTCATCTTGTTTTCCATGGCAACAACAAATCAAAAACTGAACTTCAGTACGCAATAGAGAATCAGATAGGACGCATAGTTATCGATAGTTTTGATGAAATTGACCGCCTCGAAAGCCTTTTAGCGGGTTCAGGAAATCAAATACAAGCACTCATCCGCGTAACACCTGGTATTCAAGCTTCGACTCATGAGTACGTGACAACTGGTCAGGATGATTCGAAGTTCGGCTTTACAGTATCAAATGGAATAGCCGAAAATGCCGTAAGTCGTGCCGCATCTTCACCATTCATAGATCTGTTAGGTATCCATGCGCATATCGGGTCACAAGTCTTTTCTCTTGACTCGTTCAGGAAAGCGGCTGAAGTTCTCGCTAATTTATCAAATCACTTCGACTTGCCTGAACTCTCTGTTGGTGGAGGATTGGGAGTCGCCTATTTAGAAGATGAGCAATCGCTCACAATCGAAGAGTGGGGGCAGGCTATTAAATCTGTTTGTGATGAAGCTGGTGTAACCGCCAGGGTCACATCTGAACCAGGAAGAGCGATCGTTGCGAGCTCAGCTATTACTCTCTATAGCGTTGGGACCATAAAGGAACTAGATGGTATACGAACGTATGTTGCTGTTGACGGAGGAATGCATGACAATCCTAGGCCAGCCCTATATGGAAGCGGCTATGAAACGTTCATGCCGAGTCGTGTTTTAGATTCAAGAACGTCACAAATAACTCTTGTTGGAAAACATTGTGAGTCAGGAGATGTGCTTGTTTCACAAGGCTATGTCCCAGAGGGATTAACCGTTGGAGATATGGTAGCTACTCCTGTCACAGGTGCATATGGTCATTCGATGGGTTCCAATTACAATAAGGTGCTCCGACCTGCTGCAGTGTTTATTAATGAAGGCGTTGATCGTCTGGTTATTCGACGTGAAACGTTGTCTGACCTGATGAATACTGACATGGGCTAAAAGTCAGTATCGGCTAATCGGCTCCAGATACTTACAATTAAAGAGGCAAATTCACAGCTAATGAGTTTCCTTCTCTCCATATTTATGTTTTTAGATAACTCCTAATGGTTAAATTTAAGATTTAATTACTCACTCGTTCATGCGCTACTCAGCTACCGTAGAGAATATGGAAGTAAAATCTATACGAATTGGCCTCCTCGGATGTGGGAATGTTGGCAAAGCACTAGTTGGTTTGCTGGAATCTCAGAGAGAAGCCATTTTGTCGCGCACAGGCTTAGACCTAACCATTCAAGCTATCGCCGTCCAAAATATGGAAAAGCACGCGGATCTCGCAGCAACCACCAAGCAGATTACAAACAACCCAGCTGATGTCGTAACTTCTGACGACATTGACCTAGTAGTTGAAGTCATAGGAGGTGTAGATCCCGCAAAAGAACTCGTAGAAGCTGCTCTCCGGTCTGGAAAGCCGGTAGTGACGGCTAATAAGGAATTGCTGGCAAAACATGGTCCTGAACTATTCGAACAAGCAGATCAAGGGAACCTGGACTTACTATTTGAAGCTGCTGTTGCAGGAGGGGTTCCCTTGATGAGAGTCCTTCGGGAGTCACTTAAAGGAGAACCCATTCGACGGGTTATGGGCATCGTGAATGGAACAACAAATTATGTCCTTTCACAAATGACGGAAAGAGGTATCTCATACAGTGACGCGTTGAGCGAAGCTCAATCTGCCGGATTTGCTGAAAGTGACCCTAGTGCTGACGTCGATGGTCAAGACGCTGCTTCAAAAGCCGCGATTATAGCAATGGTAGCTTTTGGCGTACGCCTCGGACTTTCCGATGTTACCTACGAAGGAATAACCGATGTATCAACCGATGACATTGAGTTTGCTAAGCGCTTCGGGCATACGATAAAACTTCTTGCCATAGCAGAGAACGACAATGGAGAAGTAGCCGTTCGCGTTCACCCAGCGATGGTTCCTAAGCATCACCCGTTAGCTTCAGTTAGAGATAGTTTCAACGCTGTTTTTGTTGAAGGTGACGCCGTTGGAGATCTGATGCTTTATGGTCGAGGAGCTGGAGGAAACCCAACGGCATCAGCTGTGCTAGGTGACGTTATCGCTGCAGCGAATAACTTAACGCAAGAAACAAATAATGGCTTAGGGAACCTTCGAAACACTCCAATCCAATCCACTCAAGACCTTGAGAATGCCTTCTACATTAATCTTGAAGTTACCGACGAACCCGGAGTTCTTGCTGCGGTCGCTTCAGTTTTCGGCAAACATGGTGTTTCTATCCGATCTATGGAGCAAGAAGGCCTTGACGGTGAAGCGCGCATAGTATTCATAACTCACTCGAGCCTAGAACGTAATGTGCATACAACTCTAGATGAACTCCGTGAACTTGATTGCGTCATTCAGATTGGGACGAAAATACGCGTTGTTGAGGGGTAGGCCATGCAATATTTAAGCACAAGAGGAGATGCCCCCTTTTTAAATTTTGGCGATGTCCTTCTTGAAGGTCTTGCTATAGATGGGGGCCTGTATCTTCCTGAGGAATGGCCCTCACTGACTGTGGAAAACATCACAGCAAACCTTAATTCGGAGCGAGGTTATGTAGATGTTGCAGTTGAAGTTCTAAAACCGTTCACTTCGGATTCGCTCAACCAGTTCGAGCTCAAGGAACTCGCTACACGAGCGTATGAATCATTTACGCACCCCGAGATCATTCCGCTTAAAGAGCTCGGTTCCAATACGTGGCTGTTGGAGTTATTCCATGGCCCTACCCTTGCTTTCAAAGACGTAGCCTTACAGCTTGTTGGGCAATTGTTTGACTATGAGTTGGCTAAAAGGAAAGAAAGGATAACTATTGTCGGCGCTACATCAGGTGACACAGGCTCTGCAGCAATTGACGCTTGTCGAGACCGACCAACAATAGACATCGTAATCCTCCACCCCCATGGAAGAACAAGTGAAGTCCAGCGCCGTCAAATGACCACTGTCCAATCACCGAATGTCCACAATGTAGCTATTGAAGGAACATTTGACGATTGTCAAGATCTAGTAAAAGCGATGTTCCTCGACACAAAGTTCAGAAATGAGCAAAATCTCTCAGCAATAAACTCAATTAATTGGGCCCGTGTTATGGCGCAAACAGTCTATTACTGGTGGGCGTCAATCAGTCTGCGCCCATCTGATAATCAGATAGATTTTTCAGTCCCTAGCGGAAACTTCGGGAATATCTTTGCAGGGTACAGCTCTCACCTCATGGGGCTAGAAGTTTCAAAATTTATCGTCGGAACAAATCAGAACGAGGTATTAAACCGATTTTTCCAAAGCGGATCAATGGCAGCAACGAGCGTCGTTCCTACGCTTTCACCTTCGATGGACATACAAATCCCAAGTAATTTTGAACGCCTCCTATTCGAAATGCGCCAGCGCGATGGGAGCAAGGTCAAGAATACGTTGGCCGAATTTCGAAGATCAGGAGAATTAACAATATTGCCGGCAGAATTAACAGAGATACAAAAGAAATGGTCCAGCGCTCGAATCGATGATGATCGGACCCTCCGAACAATTGCTGAGATCTATAAAGAGACAGGGGAGTTAGTCGATCCACATACTGCAGTCGGCATTGCAGCTGGAAAGGAAAAACGCAGTTCAGAGCAAATCCCACTTGTTTGCTTGGGGACCGCACACCCCGGAAAGTTCCCTGAAGCAGTGATTAAAGCAACCGGAAAGAAACCTGAACTCCCAAATCAATTTCACGATCTCTATGAGCGGACAGAGCACTATTCTGTTCTTCCAAATGACTACGATATTGTAAAGTCCCACATAGAAAAAGCGGTACAGGGGTAGGGCCTAGTTACGGCTATCTCGAACTAGTTGTTGCGTATTTGGTTCCAAATACGATACAGTTTCATCTGTTGACGAAATATCAACTTAAGGTATTTTCTTGTTTCTCCTGAAACAGCCTTTAGTGGAACTCGTCAGCAATTACAACCAAAATAATAATGAACTGACGTGAACAGAAACTTCTGTGATTGGTATAGATGCAATGAGCACAAATGAAGCAGACAGAGCGGATCTAGAATCTAAAGACAAAGACTCTTTGATCCAAATAGCTACGGCCTTAGGAGGAAAGCCCTCTTCAAGGTCCCGAAAATCAGAGATAATAGATCTTATCCTTGAGCTTGCTAGCGAAGATTCTGATGAAGGATCTCAGGACCAAGACGAGAAAGCCCAAGCGCAACCTAAAAGTAGGGGATACTCAGCTGACCCTATGGCAGATGCGCGTGCCGAAGCCAACGGTGACAATGGCCAGTCAACAGATGAAGATCCGCCAGAAGGCCAAGGAAGAGCTAGGCGTCGAAGAGGAAGAAGCCGCGAAGGTATGGAGGAGTGGTCAGGGGAGCCAGTTGAGGCTGAAGGATATTTAGACCTTCGAGACGACGGGTACGGATTCTTACGTGTCAACGGTTTTCTTCCAAGCCGAGATGACGTTTATGTCCCCGTAAAGTTTGTTCGCCAATACGGCTTACGAAAAGGAGATCATCTAATCGGGGCCTACCGTCCCGCAAACAGATCAGAGAAAAACCCAGCCATGCTTAGGCTCGACGCAGTCAATGGGACCGACACTGCCAGTATGCAGGACCGTCCGGATTTCACGGATCTCACACCAGTGTTCCCAGACACAAGATTAAAGCTCGAGCGACCTGAAGATTCAGATAATACCATTGCAAGAGCTATTGATTTACTGGCGCCAATCGCTAAAGGCCAAAGAGCACTCCTTGCAGCTCCTAATAGGTCTGGAAAGACAGAAATCTTAAAGGAAATCTCTCAGTCAATCGAAACTAGCTATTCAGAAGTCAAATTGTTGGTGCTTCTTATAGATGCACCTCCGGAAGAAGTCACTGAGATGAAGCGTTGGTTAACTCGATCTGACCTAGTTGCATCAACGTTTGATCAACCTCCCGAAGAGCATATTGCTATTGCAGAGCTAACAATTGAAAGGGCTAAGCGAATGGTCGAACTTGGTGAAGACGTTGTCATTATCCTAGATGGAATGACCCACCTTGCGAGGGCATACACACTAGTCTCGCAAGGGTCAGGCAGGCTGGTTTCTGGTGACCTTGATGCATCGGCGCTCTACCCACCAAAAAGGTTTTTCGGCTCTGGACGCAAAGTTGAAGAAGGAGGTTCACTTACAGTGATCGCAACCGTTCTGTCTGAGACTCAGTCAAAAGTAGACGAGCTCGTTCTCAACGAACTTCAGGGTGGAAGCACAATGGAGCTTCATCTAAGTTCAGAAGCAGTTGAAGCTCAACTTTTCCCTGGGATCAACGTTCGGAAAACAGCAACTAAAAACCTTGAATCTCTGTACTCGACTGAAGAGCAGTCCCAGAATATTAAATTCCGCGAAGAAGTAAAGAAATCCTCAACGGATGACGACCGTTTATCAGAACTTAAATACGTTCTAAGCAAGATCAGCGATACTGAAGACAATGCCCAGCTATTAGGAAATATCTGATTCTCAGAAATAAATAAAGTAACCACCTTTCACAAGTGTGTATGAATCCAAATCGCCCGATACCCTCAAATAGTCCCCATGTGGAGAGTAAACAATGAAATCTGACATTCATCCTCAATACAGGCAAGTTGTATTCCAAGATACATCTTCTGGTGAAGCGTGGATCACCCGTTCCACAATTGAAACGGAGGAGACAATCACATGGGAAGACGGCCAAGAATATCCTCTCGCTAAAGTTCCGATTTCTTCAACTAGCCACCCTTTCTTTACAGGTACCATGACTATTGTTGATACAGCGGGCCGTGTTGAAAGATTCGAAAAGCGCTATGGCAAAAGGAAGCGACAGACTGACGCTGCTGAAGAATAGTCCTATTCTCAACTACCTAGCTTTGGATCATGCGAGATAATCCCCAGCTGCCCTCCCTAATACTGGCTAAGCTCAAAAGCTTCGCATCAGTACTTGACCGAGACGACGATTACGACGAACGAAGCTTCCCGTCAGCGGCGATGCTGTATAACGCTTCACGAGTAGTTGCGTATTCATTCTCATCTGAAATTTCACTAATTTCATTAGTTCTAGCTCAAGAAGAAATCGTTCCTGAGATGGAAATCCACCTAATCGTAGATGAGGAAGACCCTTTAATATCTTCTCAGGTGCGCGGCTTAAATTTAGATATCTACCTATGGCTGGTAGACGGGAAAAATCTTGTCAGCCATCCTGAAAGTCCTGCACTCCACTCACAAAAGGAAACCCCAGCAGAAGCAAAAGAGCTGGCAACAAAATTTGCAGATTTGGGATGCATCATCCTCGAAGAATACGGCACTTTCCGAGCAGAATTTCGTGGAGTTGAGGTTGCTCGAATCGTTGAAGACGAAAGTGATGGTTTCCAGATCAACGTAGGTGTGGGTGATTATGATCAGAATGCGAACAGCGTGCTCTCCCCATACGATGACCCTGAAATGCACCTAAAAGAAGTTCTGTCAACAGTTAAGCGCTTTCGAACTAAAGAGAGCTCACCTCACCCCTTAAATCGGATATTGAGATCTAGATGGCTAATGTCCGAAGCTGTCTCAAATATTGAATCATTAGGCTTAAAGGAACTAGGTTTTGTTGAGTCGCTTCTTTCTGCACATGACCCTCTTAAAAATTGGCCCTGCGCTGCCATAGGTCGAAGAGGAAAGTCCGTGGTCTTGGTCCTATCGGCAACAGGCATAGATTTAAGTTTGATACCGCATGCTGCAGGCCAAATAAGTCGTCATAACCCAGACGAACTTCTACTTCTGATGCCTGAGCAGGATCGCCATCCTGTAATCCTAAGACAGGCAAGACACCTTAAAATAAGCCCAGAATTTATTTCGATCAATGCACCTTGGCCAGAGCTCTCCGAAAACACCTAAAATCACTTTGATAAAGGAATATTGCAGATTTGATCCACTTGAGAGGTCTACTGCCGGTAGTCTCGCATCATGACCGATCATTATGCCGAACTTGAGCAAGAATACCTAGATTTGCAAGAACGCCTTGGAGATCAGGATCTTCTGTCTGATCAGCGAGCTTATGCCAAAGCCGCAAAGCGCTATAGCGAACTGGAAGAAATAGTTCAGTGCATACGGAAACTTGAAAAAACTCAAGAAGATATCACCACAGCGAAAGACCTATTAGGTGAAGCTGTAGGTGAAGAACGAGATATTCTTCGCGAAGAAATGCATGATATGCAAACGGTTATGGAAGAGACTGAAGAAAAACTTCGAGAGCTCTTAATCCCGAAGGATCCTAATGATGACAAGAACGTAATTGTTGAAATACGGGGAGCTGAAGGAGGTGAAGAGGCAAATCTTTTTGCGCGAGATCTTTTCGAGATGTATTCAAGTTTTGCAGGTAAAAAAGGTTGGTCTCTTGAAGTTCTGACGAGCCAGCAGTCAGATATAGGAGGCTTTACATCAATAACGTTCTTACTTAAAGGATCTGATGTATGGAGCCAGATGAAATACGAAGGTGGACCGCACCGCGTACAACGTGTACCCGTAACTGAAGCTCAAGGAAGAGTGCACACTTCTTCAGCAACAGTAGCGGTCCTACCTGAAGCAGATGAAATTGATGTACAAGTTGAGGAGTCAGACCTCCAAATTGATGTTTTTCGCGCTTCCGGACCCGGTGGCCAGTCGGTAAATACTACGGATTCAGCTGTCCGTATCACCCATAAACCTACAGGCATAGTCGTCTCTATGCAGGACGAAAAAAGCCAACTACAAAACAAAGCCCGCGCAATGGTAGTTCTTAGGTCACGTTTATTTCAGGCAGAACAGGAGCGAATCCAAACAGAACAATCAGCAACCCGCAAAGGTCAAACTGGCAGCGGCGGTAGATCAGAAAAGATACGAACATACAATTTTAAAGAGAATAGGATCACGGACCACCGAATCGGGTTAACCATTTATCGACTTGAACACGTACTCTCGGGCGACCTAAGTCAGGTTGTAGATCCGCTAGCGGAACACGAACGAACAGAACAGCTCATGGAATTAGAAAACACTTCGGAATGATAGGCCTAGACGAAGGGAATGATAAATCGCCTGATGACACAAACTCCCATTCAACTCCCTGGAGTACTTTTCTCAGCGAAGCTATACAAAGATTCCGATCAGCAGGATTCGAGAATCCAGAGAATGAAGCCCGCTGGATAGTAGAGACAGCTTCTGGATATAGCGGCGCATCACTCCCTTATGGACTAGAGCAGCAAGCGACAGAAAGAGGAGTAGCTCATTTTGACGGAATGGTGGAACGCCGTTTAAACCATGAACCTCTTCAGTATGTTTGCGGAGCATGGGGCTTTCGAACTCTTGACCTCATGGTTGATCATCGAGTCCTTATCCCTCGTCCAGAAACTGAAATCGTAGCTGGCATTGCTTTAGGTGAGCTCGAAAGAAACTCCAGCAAAGAGAAAAAAATAGTTGTTGACCTAGGAACAGGTTCAGGGGCTATAGGGTTAGCCATCGCTACCGAGATGGAAGACGTTGATGTCGTCCTAACGGACATCTCTTCTGACGCTCTTCAAGTGGCTCGAGCAAACTTAGCTGGACTCGGAGCTCATGGAACAAGCGTCACAATCTATCAGGGGTCCTGGTTCGCAGCCCTACCTAAAAAGTATCGGAAATCTTTTTCTCTTATCGTCTCTAATCCCCCGTACATCTCGATTAATGAAATGAAATCACTCCCTCCCAATGTAAGAGACTGGGAGCCTCGGCTGGCATTGGCATCAGGCGAGAACGGTACAGAATACCTTGAGATAATTGTTGATGAAGCTGAAGAATGGCTTAAGCACTCAGGTTCTTTGGTATTAGAAATGGCACCGCATCACGTAGACGCTATAAGTGAACGGATGTTGGGTAGGGGATATAGTAATGTTCAAATTTTTCAGGACCTATCCGGTCGGAATCGAGGAGTAGTTGGAAAATGGAACTGATTCGGATTTCAAAAAACCCAACCCACCTAGAATCTTCGATTAAGAAAACACTTGCAAGCGGCGGAGTTGTCGTTCTTCCAACAGATACTGTTTATGGAATTTTTTCCCTACCGACTGAAAAAGCTGCCATCGAGAAAATATACGCACTCAAGATGCGCCCAGAATCCATGCCATTACCGCTGCTAATATCGGGGACAGAACAACTTTCAAAGGTCAGCTCATTTCAAAACCGGGCCATGAAGCTTTTAGTAGAAACGTTCTGGCCAGGCCCCCTCACCGTGGTACTTCCAGACCCCTCCCCAAGCATGTCGTTAATAACTAGTGAGGAAAACACTGTTGCCGTTAGATGCCCTGATAATGAGTTAGTTAGACGGATTGCTAACGATTTAGGCCCCTTAGCGGCGACCAGCGCTAACATACATGGTGAAGACACCCCTGAAACTGCGGCCGGAATCGCAGATATGCTCCCTAACGTTGATCTCATAGCTGACGGAGGTCCTCTCAAAGACGGTTTGGCTTCGACTCTGATCGACCTCACTCAACCGATTCCTCAAATCCTCCGCGAAGGCCCAATCACCAAAAAAATGATTTTCGATACTTTGGATTAACTTCAATTCTCTCTTGCACATACATTTCTAGAAAATGGCTCCCATCGACCTCAACTTCGCACTACTTTCATATACATGGCGACAATTGCAGCAGGATGCGATCATGGAGGATTTTCTTTAAAGACAGTTCTTATCGAACACCTAGTCGCAAGCGGCCATGAAGTTTTGGATTTAGGAACTCACTCTAATGAACGAGTTGACTATCCCGACTTTGCTGAAACTGTCGCGAAGTCGGTGGCATCGGGCGAAGTAGAGTTTGGGCTTCTAGTGTGCGGTAGTGGCATAGGTGTTTGCATGGCAGCGAATAAAGTCTCTGGGATCCGCGCAGCGACCATCCATGATGTTACATCTGCCCACCTCTCACGCGAGCATAACGATGCCAATGTTATCTGCTTAGGCGAGCGACTGATCGGGCCTGAAGTCGCTAAAGAAGCATTAGATATCTTTCTGGCTTCAGAATTCCAAGAAGGCCGGCACCTAAACCGCGTTAAGAAAATAAACGAGATCCTCTAGGCTTTAGATCAGATTGAGGTCTGGGTAAAGAGGATTTAAACGCAATAGATCTCCAGCTCTTTCTCGGTTGCTGGCCTGAATATCGCTTGCAAGGATATAGTTCGCTTTCGATTGCTCCCCGGATGAAGTTTTTGTAGGCTCTGCTGCCTTCAAGGTTGAGCAGATAATATCGGCTACCTCGTCCATATCATCTTCGCCCATCCCCAAAGTTGTAAGCGCCGGAGTTCCTAATCTGATCCCAGATGTATACCAAGCACCATTTGGATCAAACGGAATTGAGTTTCGATTAACTACAACACCTGCATCCTCAAGGGCACTTTCAGCTTGCCGTCCAGTAAGCCCAAACTTCCGAACATCGACTAAGACAAGGTGGTTCTCAGTTCCCCCTGTTACAAGCCGACCGCCTCGCTTTTCAATTCCCGAAGCCAATGCAGAAGCGTTGTTAACGACATTGCTTGCGTACTCTCTAAAATCGGGCTGGCGCGCTTCGGCAAAAGCTACAGCTTTCGCAGCCATGATATTCGCCAATGGTCCTCCGAGAACCATCGGACAACCCTTATCGATGAATTCTGCCAATTCTTCTTCGTTCGATAAGACAATTCCACCTCGAGGGCCACGAAGAGACTTATGCGTGGTAGAAGTCACTATATGGGCATTCGATATTGGGTCGAAGTCATCGGCGAATACCTTTCCTGCTACAAGTCCAGCAAAGTGTGCCATGTCCACCATGAATGTTGCATCAACCGAATCAGCGATCTCTCTTATTTTAGCGAAATTGACTTTCCGCGGGTAGGCAGAATATCCGGCGACAATAACTAAAGGGCGAAATTCCTTTGCCAGCGTATTGATTTCGTCATAGTCGAGTATTTCAGTTTCTGGGTTCACACCATATGACCGCTGATCAAATAATTTACCAGATATATTCGGGCGGAATCCGTGGGTTAAGTGACCTCCGGCATCCAAAGACATTCCAATCATTCGCTGGTTGCCGAAAGATGTTCGTAAAGTTTCCCAGTCTGAATCTGTTAGATCGTTGACGTGCCTTTTACCATGAGATGCAAGAAAAGGAGCTTCAATTCGGTGAGCAAGAATAGACCAGAATGCGACTAGGTTCGCATCTATACCTGAGTGAGGCTGCACATATGCGTAGTTAGCGCTAAATAGTTCTTTTGCATGGTTGCTTGCAAGCGTTTCAACCTTATCGACGAACTCACAACCCGCATAAAATCTATGGCCAGGTGTCCCTTCGGCGTATTTGTCGCTGAACCAATTACCCATTGCAAGAAGAACTGCAGGTGAAGCATAGTTTTCGGAAGCTATTAACTTCAGCTGGCTTCTTTGATTGTCTAATTCTCCTCGAATATGTTCTGCAACAGTAGGTTCGCTTGTGCTGATCACTTCCAAAGCTTTACTGAAAGCAGTTGAAACGTCCGATATATTTTCTTCGCTTTCCATATGAACTCCCGTGATGTGTAAAAGTGTATTCCTTCACGAAACACTTTGGCCAGTCACTGAATGCTAATAGACAGGTGAATAGAAAAAAGAAATAGGTCGCTAAAAGTACTCAAGTGAATCGTCTAGATATTGGTCCGTTTCAATGGCAAAGAATTCGAGACTAGTGGTAGATTGACTCGAGGCAGTTACTTCCAGCAAAGATTGTCTAGCACCTAATCGGAATAAGCGAGGGCCCATTACTGTGGCAAATCCAATCAAAGCTTTAGCAGATGCAGAAGATGGCGTAACGGCAGCGTTTGAGCTCGTATTAACTCCAGCAGCATTTGCTTTTCTGGGATACCTTATCGATCGATGGACGGGCGTCGGCCCTCTTTTTGTTTTCATACTCGGAGGGGCTGTTGGGGCCTATGAGATATGGAAACTTTGGTATACATACACTGAACGTATGAAAAAACTGGAAGCGGATTTACCAGATGCAAAAGGCAAGACCAGTGAGTGAAATTTCGATTAATGCCGGAGGGGAGCACCAAGCTCCTGAACGTGAGATCGCAGTAGACCTTTTCCGAAGAGGGCTAATGATCTCGCCAATTCTTCTTGCTCTTTGTCTTATCTTTTGGGGTGTCAATGGGCTGGCATGCGGCGGAATTGGTCTTGGGTTGGTGCTCGTCAACTTTCTTATGGGCGCTTGGATCATTGATTGGGCAGTAAAAATATCCCCACAGGTTCTCATGGGCGCAGTGCTAGCAGGCTTCGTTTTGCGAATGGGAGTTCTAACTGCAGTAGTCGTTCCGATACGAAATGAAAATTGGTTTGAGGTCATCCCATTCGGCGCCATACTAATTTTTTCACATTTAGCCCTTTTGATTTGGGAAACGCGCTATATTTCTGCAACGCTTGCTTATCCGGGCTTAAAACCTGATGTGGGTAACCGCACGGGCGAAAACAAAGGGAAGGGGTAGAAAACAAGTGAACATCCTTGCGCTGAAATTTCCTGAAGTTAGCCAACTCTTCTATTGGCCTGACTTTGCTTTTCAGGGAACGCCTCTAGCAATGAACAAAACAGTGCTGATTTATTTGGCTGCCCTAGTCCTAACTCTGTGGGTGTTCCTCACAGCGGGTTCAAAGAAAAGTCTTGTCCCAAGCGGCATGTCTCACGTTGCCGAAGGTGGTATTAATTTCGTTGAAGACAGCATCGTCATGCAAACAATGGGCGCGGATGGAAAGAAGTATGTCCCATTCCTAACAACCATGTTCTTCTTTATCTTCTTCTCAAATATTTTCGAAGTCGTACCGTTTATCCAATTCCCCGCCAATGCCAAAATGTCAGTTCCTCTTGCCTTGTCATTAATGGTTTGGGTCATCTACAACTATCTGGGAGTTAAGAATCAAGGTTTCTTCGGCTATATGAAAAACAGCCTCTTTCCTCCGGGTGTCCCCAAAGCCTTGTACCTCATTGTGACACCTATAGAGTTTTTCTCGGTATTTATTATCCGACCTCTTTCTTTAGCGATTCGGTTGTGGGCCAACATGGTT
>MDSW01175342.1_pt1 | contig 20002 bp, 25 predicted proteins | sample 811171 | NCBI WGS metagenome assembly MDSW01 (sample SAMN05326641, study PRJNA326480) | marine metagenome | isolation source: seawater | place: Atlantic Ocean: North West | collected 2012 | reverse complement strand
TTTATAGAAGCAATTTTGATAAAGTTAAAATATATAAAAAGTAAAACTTTATGAAATGAAAATAGCTAAAATAGAAACTTTTTTTGTATCTCGTTTTTTAGTTGTAAGAATTACTACAGAAGATGGAATTCAGGGAATTGGGGAGTCTTGTTATTGGGCTTATCCAAAAGCCGCACAAGAAACAATTAATGGATTTTCAGATGCTTTGATCGGAATGGATTCACGGAACATTGAACACATTTGGTCATTTTTATGGAGATTCAATTCGTCTTTTAGGGGAAATAGTATAGGCGGGGCGATAAGCGCAATTGATATGGCTCTTTGGGATATAAAAGGTAAAAGGCTTAATGCTCCAGTATGGGACCTAATCGGGGGAAAAGTAAGAAACAAGGTAAGAGCTATAGCGTTAGGTGTTAGTGGAGATACGCCTAGTGAATGTGCAGAAGGCGCAAAAAAAGTGATGGATCAGGGATTTTCAGCACTTAAATTTACTCCTATGCCAAATAATTGGGCAGAGTTAACTTATTCAAGAATGATAACTCTAGCATTAGAAATGGTATCTGCAGTAAGAGAAACTGTTGGATGGGACTTTGATATTGGAATTGAAATTCATAGAAATATGCAGCCTCATGAAGCAATTGCATTTTGCAAGGAAGTAGCTTACCTGAAGCCTTATTTCATAGAAGACCCAATTGTTCCTGATTCAGTAGAGTCTATGGCAAGTGTTTCATCAAAAATAGACCTTCCTCTTGCTGTAGGAGAAAGAAATGTAGGAGTATGGGAATTCAGGGAATATGCTCATATGGTAAAACCAGCTTTTTTTAAACCAGATATAGCTGTTGCAGGAGGTATAACTGGAGTAAAAAAAATTGCCACAATAGCTGAGTCTAATCATATAAAAATATCTCCTCATAATTTTCAAGGTCCAATTGCCACCGCGGCATGTATTGCGGTAGGAACATCTTCAATTTCTTGGGATGTACAAGAATCAATTGATGAAGAAATTCCTCCTAGAAGAGATATGACAGACGAAATTATAGAACTAAGAGATGGTTGGTATTATCCTTCTGATAAACCAGGATTAGGACTTAAATTTAATGAAGATTCTCCTGCAAAACATCCATTTGACCCAGCAAACTATCCTCCCCCAATCAAAGATGATGGGAGTGTGGGGTTGAAATAAAATTCTTCACTCATTTAATTTTGTTATTGTAATAGGAACTTAATAATAAGATTATTATCATGCAAAGTATTCCTTCTAAAGCACTAACTCTTATTCCAACATGAGGAGCAAGTATAGAACACGTAATTCCTACGTTGAGAGCCCCTAAGGGTTGCGTTCCAATAGTAGTTGAAAGATAGCCCAGCGCTGATCCTCTTAATTCAGGTTGTGTTCTGTCTACTGTAATAACACTTTGCATTGTACTGAACCCGGAAATACCTAATCCACCAAAAAATAATAATAGAAGCGAAACTAAATAAATTTCAGATATTGAAAATAGAAAAATACAAGTTAAAAATATAAATGCTCCAGAAATAAATAAGAAAGATTGAATTCGTTTGTTTTTGACACCAGCCACAATAATTGAACCAATTAAACACCCAGCTCCTTCAGCTCCTACCAATATTCCTAATAAAGTTGCATTTATGTTTAGTATTGTTTCAGCAATAACAGGAACCATGCTTGTAGTTGGAAAGCCCCATATATTACAAATAATAGTTACAAGAAGCACTGTTCTGTACATATTATTTTTGAAAAGAAATAAGAAAATATTTTCAGGCGATTTCTTATAATCCTTTTTTTTCTTGGTAAAGTCACCTTTTAAATTAAAAAGCATTAATGACATTACTAAAGAAAAAATATACAAAAAAGCCGAAAGCAAAAAAGCAAAATTTAATAAATAATCTATCATTAATCCTGCTACAACCGGCCCAATAAATCTTCCTAAATTTGATAATGAAAGATCCAGCCCAATACCTAGATAAATATTTTTTTTAGGTAAAACCTCTCCTATAAAGGATCTTCTAGAAGGAAATTCTATTGCCCACCCTAGTCCGGATATTAATGAGATTACTAAAAGGTGCCAGACTTGAATTAAACCCAAAAACATTAATAAAAACCCTATTAATGAAGAAAAAATAAAAACCATTGATGATAAAACTAGCAGGTATCTTTTGTCTAAGGAGTCAGCCATTCTCCCTAATAACCAGCCTAAAATGAATAAAGGGGCAACTCTTAAACCAGAATTTATTGCTACTAAAAGTGCATTTTGACTAATTTGGTATATAACAACAGCACTTACAAGAACTTCAAAAAATCTACAAAAAGAACTTACACCTCCGATTGACCAGCTTTCCATAAAGCCATTTGTGAGTAAGGTCGTTTTTAAAATTGAATTCTTCATAAACAGGATTAGTAAAATAATTTATATAATATTTTAATTTATACTATGAACAACTTAAAATGTGATTTATGAATAATATTATTATCGGAGCAGGTGTTTTTGGATTAGCTACAGCATTAAGTTTACTTGAGGACGGTGAGGACGTGACCATAATTGATGGAAATCATTCCAATATTGCGTCAAACAATGCTTTAGGGAGGCTAGATCCAGTCTTAAAAGGTTCAGGGTCATCTGGTCATTTAGATCAAGAAAATAATTTAAAAAATGGTCCGATGAGACCAGAAAATCAGCAAAAGTTAGCTTTAGAAAGTTATTTAAAACACAAAGAATACTATGAAAAATTAAAGAATTTATCTGGAATTGACTATTTTCTTAGAGACATACTTACCATTCAAATTTGTTTTGATGAACAAGAATTTTCTCAAATTGCTAATTCTGTAAGTGATATTAAGTCTTCAGGGTTTGATGTAAAACTCTTAGAGGGATATGAGTATTTATCCAAATATCAAAAAGAAGTTTCAAAAGATATATATGGTGGAGCATTAATTTCTGGAACTCTTTTTTTAAATTCAGATTTGTTCTTGTCTTGCTTAAAGCGAAGCATAGAAATAAAAGGCGCTTTAATCATAGATGATTTGGCTGAAAGAATAGATGTGAATCAAAATAAAATAAAATTAAAATCTGAAAAAATAATAAATTATGATAATTTGATTGTTTGTGCAGGACCTTGGTCCAAAAAACTTGTTTCTAGTATAGGTGTTGATATTGAAATGTATCCAGCTAAGGGAGAAATTGTTAAGTTGGATCCTAATGGTTTTAATCTTAATTATCATATTCATGGAGCATGCTCAGTTGTTAAAAAATCAGATGGACTTATTTGGGTTGCAGCAACTTATGAAGAGGATGAATTTGATATAAATATAACCAATAAATCTAAGAACGAATTATTAAATAAAGCCGCTTCAATGATTCCTTGTATTAAAGAACTTCAAGTAGTAGGGCAAACTGCTTGTATACGTCCGGCAACCAAAGATGGGATGCCTATAGTAAATGAAGTAATTGAAGATTCAAGAGTATTCGTTGCTACTGGAGGAGGAGGCTGGGGGATAATGCAAAGCTTTTTTATTGGCGAGATGGTAAAAAATATGATTAAAATTAAAAAATGAATGCATATGATTTACAGGATCCTTTAGTAGGCCTCCCAATGGTAACTCCTTTTAGTTTAAATGGAGAATTAGATCTTGATGCTGCTGATTTCAATTTAGATAAATGGAAGAAAACAGGAGTAGATATATTTATTATTGGAACTGCATCTGGAGAAGAACTATTGATGAGCGAGGATGAAAAAATTAATTTATTAGATAGAATTTCCAATTCTTTAACTGATAATAAAATATCAGCAGCAGGAATTGATAATCCGTCCCCAAAAGAAACATTAAGGCTTGCGGAAAGATATGCTAAATCGGGCGCATCCTTACTCAGAATTAGATACCCTAGAAACGAAAAATCAATTGTAAGTTATTTTACAGAGGTATTAAAACATACCCCTTTACCTGTCTTATTAATGCACCAAGGTGAGCCACTAAATTTTGGGGTTGCACCAAAGCCTGTATCTAGTCCTGAGGTATTAGGAAGTATTGCATCAATGGATAATGTTTTTGGCTATGTAACTGAACATGATATGAGGTTTGAGTCTACTGTTAGGAAATATGTACCAGAAAATAAAAGGTTTTGGATTTGCAATGGAAGCATGATCCTCTTAGGCACTTTAATAGGTTGCAACGGAACAACAACTGCTTTTTCAAATATTTGGCCTGATGCATTAAAGGAATTATTAAACATTGGCATATCAGGTGATTATGAAAAAGGTAAAATTTTACAAAATCAAATAAAAGATATCGACAACTTAATGCTTCCCTTCTTGTATTCAGGAATTAAATATTGTTTGAGTCTAATGGGTTTTAGAGGCATGAACTGCAGAGATCAAAGTATAAATATTCCATCAGACATAAAGTATAAAATTTCAGAATCTCTAGAGGCAGTAAATTTAATTTAAGTATTATTTATTTATCAATTTTTGCTAAACTATAATTATGGTTGATTATATATTCGCGATATTGATACTAGCTTTAATTGGTTTTGTTTTGTGGGCAACTGAAGATGGAAATAATTTTGTCCAAAACATTATGAATAAAGTCAGAAAGTAAAAGTTAAATTGTTAAAACAAGCAGATTTTTTTTCATTAAATTATTTTAATCATGGATCTGATCACCCCGAGACAGCGGAAAATTTTTTAGATTTTATAACTTCATGGAATTTTCTTCATTTGGAAAACGTTAATGGCTTCATAAGCTTAGCCTTTGTTAGTTTGATTGTATTGGTCTATTTAACAGGTGTAGTTAGGCTAATTAAGAAACCTTTTTTTTCAAAAACAAAATTATTTTTTATAAGTGTTTCTGTGTTTTTATTAGTATTTGTTTTAGAGGGGCCAGTTGATTATTTTGCAGAAGAAATGTTTTTTATACATATGATTCAGCATTTAACATTAATGGTTGTCATTGCGCCTCTGCTGCTTTCTGCAAACGCAATGCCTGTCTTTATTTGGGGGACCCCGAAGCCAATTAGAGGAATTATTTCAAAACCATTTGCTGGAGAATCAAAACTAAAGAAGCTATTAGGTGTAATTACCAAACCCAGATACTCATTAATTTTATATATTGTAAATCTATACATTTGGCATATACCATTTTTTTACAATCTGACCCTAAAATATGATACTTTTCATTTTATTAATCACGCAATGTTCGTTTTTATGGCGCTACTTTTATGGTGGCCAATAATTGGCCCAGCTCCTGTGAGGTCTAATCTTTCAAATCCTCAAAAAATTGTATATCTATTGCTGGCTGTAACTCCAAGTGCAGCTTTAGCAGCTTTTATAACTCTCTCTGGAGACTCACTATATGCTTATGAATCCACTCCTTTGCATTGGAACATGCTTTCTCATGTAGAGGATCAAACGTGGGGTGGATTAATAATGTGGCTCCCAGGAAATTTTATATTTTTAGGAGTCCTAACAACCTTATTTTTCAGATGGGCAAAGGAAGAAGAGGGAAGTGCATTACCAATTGAGAATTAATGTGAATAAAATAATTATTTTAATATGCCTTTTAATAATATTGCTCATGTCGTGTTCCAGCTCAGAAAGAAAAATTGAAGGAATAATCTTAGATATAAAAAAAGGAGGCACAATTGGAGAATTTATATATATTGAAATTGAGTCTGATAGTGGGAATATAGAAAAATTATATTCTAATGGAAATAATTTTGGGCACTACACATACGATCACCTAATATCTCATCAATTATCAAGTGATAGATTAGAAATAAAATATATAGTTGATTCAGATGTAAAAGTAATTAAATCTATCAGTAAACATAATCATTCGCATTGATAGTAAATCCAGCAAATAAAGAATTTAATTTTCTTAATCATGGGGCGCCAGGAGGGGAATGGGACATGACTATAATATTGCTTATGATTCATATACCACTTATAGTTGCAGCAAAATTTGGAGCAAAAAATGAAAAATTAAAGTTTGGGTTAATAACTGTTTATGGAATTGGTATGTTTGTTTTTTTAATATTATTAATATTTAATGCTGAGATATGATGAAAAAGATAATTCAAATTTTAATACTACTTATACCTTTTATTTTTTTAGTTTTTATTATTTCTTGTTCAAATAATTCTAACAATCAATTTTCAGAATTTAAGCTTGAAAAAGACCTTAAAAAAATTGAATTATATCTTAAGGAAAAAGACTTAATTTTAGTAGAGCATAGAAGAACTTCCAATCAACAATTCACTCCATCAGAGTCAGAATTATTGGAGCCAGTATTAAAGGTAATTAACTTTCCAAGTATAAATATTAATTCAGAGTGCCTTGATGTTGGGGCAGATATAAGAGAATCTTTTAATAATTACCCTATTTTTGTTTTGAGTAAGGAAAATGAAATTTTGGCTTACTTAGTTAAATTTCCCAATAGTACAGGCATTGTTTCTGCAAATAAAAATTCAATACCAGTTATCTTGCTTGATGATTTATTAAAATATTTAGGATGTTAAACAAATTTAATATTTTTTTGATAATTTATAATTAAAAAATAATTTATTTAAAAAGGAGAATTATGAAATTTTATATATTAGGAACATATTCTGAAGAAAGTTTTGAAGCATTTGTAAATAATCCTGACCAAGACAGAAAAGCAGTTGTTAATGCTCTTTCATCTGCAATGGGGGCGTCTTTTTCAGATATAGAATTTTTAAGGGGGCCATATGATTTTATCGTTACTATTGAAGCTGATAGTTTTGAAACTGTAGCTGCAGTAAAGATGGCGGTTGAAGCTCAAGGTGTAGGCACAGTAGATATATTTGAAACTGTAGATATTAATGCTATAGCTAAAAAAGCAGGCAAAGCTCTTTCAAATTACTCGCCTCCATCTTCATAAAATGGAAAAAAGAAAATTCGGTATTCATGATGAAATGTTGTCTATTGTAGGGTTGGGTGGAATATCAATTAAAAATACTGGCCAGAATAAATCAGATAGATTAGTCCGTTATGCTTTTGACAATGGCGTAAATTATTTTGATGTAGCCCCTGGTTATGGAGATGCTCAAGAATTAATGGGGCGTTCATTAGAAGGTATAAGAAATGATGTATTTTTAGCTTGTAAAACATCAAATAGAAGATCAAAAGAAGCTGATCAAGATTTAGAAAATTCCTTAAAGCTTTTAAAAACTAATCACTTTGACTTATATCAGCTTCATGGAATGAAATCAGAAAAAGATTTTGAACTTGTTAGCTCTAAAGGCGGGGCCTTAGAAACTTTAATAAAGGCAAAAAAACAAGGTAAAGTGAAATATATTGGTTTTTCATGCCATTCTATTAAAGTTGCTCATATGCTATTAGATAACTTCGAATTTGATTCAATACTCTTTCCAGTTAATTGGAACTTGATACTAAATGCTGGATTTGGTCCAGAGGTATTAAAGAAAGCTGATGAAACTGAAACTGCAGTTCTTGCATTAAAATCTATGGCTGACACCTTATGGAAAGATAGTAATATCAGAGATTATGAAAAATGTTGGTATAAGCCTCTAAATGATAAAAAAATGATAGATTTAGCTGTTAAATTTACTCTATCAAATAATGTTGTTTCATTTTTGCCACCAGGAGATGAAAGTTTATTTAAGATGGGTTTAAAAGCTGCTCAAAATTTTGAGAAAATTTCTAATGAAGAATTAAATTTTCTTAAAAATAAATCAATTCATTCCGACCCAATAGGATCATCTGAGGAAATTTTTATTTAGGTTAGTGAAGTGTGAATCTGGGGTATTATCTATTAGATATTTTTCTTGGAGGAAAAATTTACTGCTAACTAACAACACCCCTTTGTTCACTAAATATATATTAACTTATTATCTTGATAAATTTCTATATCCAAATGACGCATTTTTTTATCTTTTAAAAAAATATAAAATTTCTAAATATTAACTTGTATAAGGAGGAGTTATGAGAATAGGATTAATTGGACTTGGAGAAATGGGGTCTGAAATAGGAAGATCCTTTGTTGAAAATGGAATTGAAGTTATTTCTGTATATGATGGAAGGTCTAGGACTAGTAAAGAGAGGGCAAGTATCTACGGAATCAAAGATGCTTTAACAATTGAAAATGTTAGTAAAAAATCCGATATTATAATTTCTGTTATACCTCCAGACAAAGCATTATATACAGCTGATCAATATTCAAAATATATCAGCGACGATGGTCCAATTTATTGTGATTTAAATGCGATTTCCACAATGACAGCAAAAGATGTTAAAAATTTACTTGGTGAAAGAAAAGTAAATTATGTTGACGGAAGTATTGTGGGAGGCCCACCAAAAGAAAATTATTCCCCTAGGGTTTACTTATCTGGAAAAAAAGCCAAAAACTTAAATTTTCTTTCTGGAAAAGGAATAAATATAGTAATTTTAAAGGGCTCTGATTTTCAAGCTTCTGCTATTAAAATGGTTTATGCTGCAATAACCAAAGGGTCAAGGGCTTTAGTTGCAGGGGCATTAATTACTGCAAAAATAAATAATGTATATCAAGAGCTGATAGATGAACTAGATTACTCTGACGAATATTTTTACGGAGTAGCAACTAAAGAAATTTCAAATGTTAAGCACAAGGCTTATAGATGGATTGGTGAAATGCATGAAATATCAACAACCTTTAAGGAAGCTGGTTTAACAGGCGGTTTTCATGGTGAGGCTGGGAATATTTATGAATTAATAAAAGGTCTTCCTGAGGGCAAATTATCAATTGATGAAATAATAGGAAAAATTACTGATAAAATGTAATTATGAATAAAAAAATTATCCCAGAAATTTTAAATAGAAAGAGCTCAGTGTGTTTTTCTAGTGAATCAATTTCACTTGAAGAAATAGATCTGCTCATTGAAGCAACAAAATGGGCGCCTTCTTCAAGAAATATGCAACCATGGAAAGTTATATTTGTAAGTAAAAAACATGATAACTATAAAAATGTTTTAAATTCTTTATCTGATTCGAATCAGATTTGGGCTAAGAATGCAGAAATTTTTGCTATATTCTCTATATTTGACGATAAAAATTTAAAAAGAAAGTTCTTAGATATAGGTTTTTGCGGCCAAAATATGATGCTTCAGGCTGAATCTTTAGGAATAGCAAGCCATCCTATGGGAGGATGGAATGAGGAATTAGTTAAGCAGGCTGTGAGTATTCCTGACAATAATCATGTAGTTTTTGTATTGGCGCTCGGAAAAAAAGGTAACCTAAATGAACTTGATGCTGATTTAAAAATAAGAGAAAGTAAAGATAGAGTGAGAGATCATAATAGAAATAACTTTAATTTCTCAAATTGGGATTTTAATTAATTTTTTATATAAGAATCGAGATGTAGATGGAATTATGGATTTTGTTGCCATTGTTTTCTGCTCTTATAATGGCTGCTGTAAATGTTGTTGATAAATTCTTCGTGCTTGAGGGCGAGGATAATTTAAACTTTAAGTCTTTTTGCTTGTATAGCGGTGGAATGCAATTGGTAATTTGCATAACCATGTTTCTATTAGATCCATTTGGATTTAATTCTGAAACATTTAATTCAAGTTTTTTATATTTAATTTTGTCCGGAATTTTTTTTGGGCTAAGCTTGATTTTCCTTGTCAAAGCTATGGACCTGGAGGAAATATCAAGGGTTGAGCCTATTTATCTAATTCATACAATAATTGTTCCAGTTGCTGGATTATTTATTTTAAAGGAATCTTTGAGTTATTCAGAATACTTAGGGATATTATTGATATTTATTTCATCTGTTTTCGCTTCATTAAGATGGGAGGGTAGGTTTTCTCCTATAAATAATACCGCGATTTTTAGTCTCTTGTTAGGAGGAATTCTTTTTGCTATTGCAAGTGTACTTTTAAAGCAGTCCGTAGATGGTAATGATTTTTCAGAAACTCAAGTTCTTAGTATAAGAGCTTTAGGGTTATTTATTTCTGCAGGCATTCCTATGTTTAGCTTAAAAAATGTTTCAGATCTTAATAAGTTTTTTAAACATAAGAGGAGAGGATTAACTTTATTTATAGCAGAAACATTAAGCCCTTTACTTAGCATGTACATGATTGTTGTAGCACTAACCAAACTAGATATTTCAATAGTAAATTCATTTAATGGGGCCAGACCAATTTTTGCTGTAATTCTCAGCGCTTTTCTTGCAGCGATGATCAAAAAAGAATTTACTGAAAAATTAGATTTTCAAAACCTTTTTATTAAGATCATTTCAGGCTTATTAGCAGGTGTAGGAATTATATTTTTAGCTTAGTTAGTAAGGAAACTCTACATCATGTGATTGGGCATATTTAGCTTGATCAACTCCAAAGTCTTCTTGAAGCTGAATGCTTAAGCCACCGTCAATAACTAATGAGTGCCCAGTAATAAATGAAGCCTCTTCAGAGCATAGAAAAGCTACGCCATTTGCTATACCTTCTGGAACTCCAGTTCTTCTTACAGGATATTGCTCTTCGAAAAACTTTAACCCTTTAGGCATCTCTTTCCACCTAACCTCCATTTTCTCAGTAACTATATGCCCGGGGCATATAGCATTTACCCTTACCCCCAAAGGTCCAAAATCACATGCCATTTGCTTAGTCATTCCTATAACAGCAGATTTACCAGACTCATATACAATTGCATTTTTAGACATTAACAATCCGTGAACTGATGAAATATTTATTATGTTTCCGTTGTTTTTAATTAGCTCTTTTCCAGCAAATTTTGCTCCAAGGAAAATAGCTTTCTGTAGCATAGCAATTCCTTTATCCCAGCCTTCTTCAGAAACTTTCATAGCAGAACCAGAAAATTCTTCTGAAAAATTCCCTGTAGAAAAAGCATTCTGAATTAGATTATCTATTCTTCCATATTTTTCTATAGTAAATTTAACCATATTTTCAATATCTTCTGATTTTGAAACATCTGTTTTAATTACTTCACATTTTGCACCCATGGCCTCTATTTTTTTTGAATTCATATTTGCTGAATCTAAATCAATATCTGCAATAACAATTTTTGAACCTTTTTCTGCAAATTTTCTTGATATACCTCCTCCTATTCCTAGTGCTCCGCCAGTTACAATAGTTACTTTTCCTGAAAAATCCATTTTTTCTCCTAGTATTTAGATTTGATGATATTAAAAATTTATCTCTTTTAGATTACACTGTAAATCCTATAGACCTTCTTTAAATATAAGTATATTGAAAAAATTTAGAGGCAAAATTAGTTCAACTCAAAGAGACATCCTTATGTGGATGTGGAATAACTTAATTCTTATTTCAAAAGAAAAACTTACTTCTTCAGGTAGTGAAAAATTTTTGGATGACACTGAATTTTTAATTCCATGGACGCCTAATGATTCTTTTAATCTAGACCTTAAAAAAGATAAGGTTAGATATTCTAGATCTTTAAAAGCCCTAGAAGAAAAAGGGTATTTAATTAGAAAAAGAAGCGGGCAAAGAGGAGCAATCGCATACGTAAGTTTTACTAGGGATGGTATATTCGTTGTTAAAACATGGGCTAGAATTGTCGATTCAGGAGAAGAAGATGAATTTAATAATTTTGATGATCTTGAAAAAGGATATGAAAGACAGGATTCTGATTCAAATGAAGTATGGGAAAGAGAAGAGGAATTTTATTAAACTTTGTTTCGTTCCTCAACGAAATGAATAATTTGATCAATTATATTAGGTAAAATTTCTCCTATGCTATTTGGGCTCCCAGGTAAATTCAATATAATTGAATCTTTTCTGATTCCTGCCAATTGCCTACTTAAGATAGCATTTTTTGAATATTTTAGTGATTCAGATCTCATATATTCTCCAAACCCAGGAAGCTCTTCCTCTATTACTTCTCTTGTGGCATTAGGAGTTAAGTCTTTTTTGGAGGGACCTGTTCCCCCTGTAGTAATAACCACATTTAATTTATGAATATCTACATATTCAATAATTTTTTCTTTAATTTGCTCTAAATTATCTGGAATCAAAATGGTTTTATCAATTGATATTTTGTTTATATCTGAAGAGAAATATTCATTAAAAAAATTAATTACTGAGGGTATGCCTTGATCCTCATAAATATTTTCAGAAGCTCTGTCTGAGATACTTATTATGCCTATTTTTATCATATAAAATATTTTATGTTAATTAAGAAATATTTATTATACGATAATTCTATATCTAAATAATTTGAGAGTTCAAAGAAAAGGAAGAAAATGGGAAAAATAGATATTTCAATTTTAAATGATTTAACTGCTTTTGATTCGGCAACTGTTCAAAATGCTGCAATAAGAATTAGGGGATATATACCTGAAGATCAGGATTATACTGGAACTGCCTTAAAAAGATATACGGGTGAAGCTCCTACAATTGTGGGAATAGCTACAACTATAAAAGCGACAGCTTTAAATGAGCCTGATTCAGAGCCAGTTCCTTGGAAAGATTATTATGAAAAAATTTCTTCGTTAGATTACCCATTTATATCTTTAATAGAAGATAATGATTCGCCAAGAAATAGGGGGGCTTTATTCGGAGACAACATGGCTTTTATGCATTCATGTTTGGGTGCTGTTGGAGTAGTAGCATGCGGTGCAATTCGTGATGTTCCTGGAATTCAAAGATCTGGCTTAAGTGTTTGGGCTGAAGGAAGAGTCCCAGGACATGGCCCATTTAATGCTATTTCTTTAGGAGAAAATGTGGAAGTTTCTGGTTTGAATGTATCTGAAGGGGATATACTAGTTGCAGATGCAGACGGAATAACTAGGGTCCAGGAAGATATACTAGGGGATATAATAAAAGTTTGTGAGGAAGTCAGAAAAGATGAAGCACAAACTCAAAAGTTTTTCTCAGTAAAAGATAAAACAAGATATGCCAGCTGGATTAGTAAAGATTATACTTAGCCTAAGATTTTAGTGTTCTAAATTCCCTAGATGCACCATAACAAACTAAATGGATAATTACTGGAATGATTGCTGCGATAAATAAAGTAGGAATTATTCCAATTGATTCACCCATCAATCCACCTAAAATATAGCCTAGCCCATAAGCTTGTATAAATGTAAAAAATAAGCCGATAACTCTTCCTTTATGATTATCATCTGGAATAGTTTGAAGAAGAATTATTATGACTGTAAACCATATAACATGAAAAAATCCTCCTAGTGCAAGCACGAAAACTGAAAATATAATAGATTTTGATAGGGCAAAAAATAGTATAGCTACTCCATAAATAGATATACAAAAAACAATTGACTTTGAATTTCTAAATAATTTTGGAAATAATGGCAAGGCTATTGATCCTACAATGGCTCCTAAAGCTTCGCCTGATAATAAAATAGCATAGCCGGTAGACCCAGAGTCTAGAACATCTCTTGCAATTTTTGGTATCAAAGGTTGTGATAATGCCCAAAATAATAAAGTAAAAGTTAATATGAGCAGAATCCTTATATTTACAGATTTATAAGAATAAACTATCCCTTCTTTAATTGACTTATCTTTTTTAGCTTCATCACTATCTTCGCTGTATCCAGAATTATTTTCTTTGAAGTAAAGAAAAAGTAGCAATGCTGATATAACACTCACAAAATGGGCGGCAGGCATTGTAAAAAATACTCTTGTGTCAGATATAGAAGTAAAAAATACTGCAATAGTTAATGGCCCAACTGTACTCAAAAATGAATTAAGGAATTCAGTAATAGAGTTACCCCAAGTTAAATATTTAAATCCAACAATATCTAAGATTAAATTTCTAGAAGCACTTATTTCTAATCCAGCTGTAATTCCAATTCCTGAAAAGCATAAAGCAATGAATAAAAGAGGATACAATTCTATGTGAATAAATAAGGCTAAAAGAAAAAATAAGATCATACTAAAAATTCTCATAGTTAGAAAAATTTTTTTCCTAGAAAATTTATCAGCTAGCTGTCCACCAAAAGGGGATATGAATAATACAAAAAAAGTAGGTATTGCTGCAAATAACCCTACCATTAAAGTAGAGTTTGTTTTTTCCAGTACGTACCAATTAATTAAGTAATTTCTAAAAACCCATCCACAGAATGCAAGACAGTTGGCAGTGATTAAAAAAATGAAATTTTTACCTAATAGAGGATTCATACATCGATATGTTGCAAAAAAACAAATATAAAAGCAACTAATACGAATCTTTATTAGATAAATTTAAATTTCTGAATTTTGAGGATAAAAGAGCCAGCAAATGAATCAATGATAAAGATCCCATAGCTATATAAATAGTTGGCCTTATACCTATAAATTCTGCAATAAGTCCGCCAATAATTGAGCCAATAGCAACTGATACTAACAGTCCAAAATAAAACCCAATAACTCTGCCTTTATAAGATTCTTTTGAAATTGTCTGAAGAAAAACTAGCATAGAAATCCACCAAGCAGAGTGAGATATACCTGATAACAATATAAATATTCCACATAAAATTGGTGATACAGAATTGTAAATCAACAAAACAAATATACTGAATAGAAGTGCGCTTATAATCAAAATTTTTGAGTCTCGAATATTAATTATTGATAATGTTATAAGGATCGAGCCAACCATAGAGCCAGCAAAATATAATCCTGACAAAACCGCATAACCACCTCCGCCAATTTTTAATATGTCTCTTGAGTACAAAGATAGTAAAGGTTGAGGAAAAGACCAGAACAACATCATTCCAAAGCTCAGTGAAAGCAATATCCATATATTTTCATTTTTTCTTATATAAATTAGAGAGTCTTTTAATGTAACTTCTGAAAAACTTTTTTTTGAATTAATTTCTGAATCAATTGGTTTGAAATTATTAAAAAGTAGATAACCAAAAAATAATGCTACAAAGCCAAAAAATGGGAGTACCCAGAAAATTAAAGAAGACGAAAGAACTGTAAGCAATGCGCCGATAATTAAAGGTAGTACAGTACTTAAGCTACTGTTAAATAATTCTTTATATCCATTTCCTTTAGAAATTTTTTCTATCCCTAGGATATCTATAAGTAAATTTTGTTGAGATGAAGCTTCTAGGCTAGATGCAAAGCCGAGAAATATTGAAGTTATTATCAAAAATATAAATGAGTAGAAGTTTAAATTTACAGATAGTGCCATCAAAATTAAAATTAAGAATGTAGCTATTCTTGCCACAAAAAATACAAATTTTCTAGAAACAGAATCCGCTAATCTTCCTCCAATTGGACTAAGCAGCGGAAGCGTCATTGTGGGAATAGCAGTAATAAGACCAACTAATAGAGTTGAATTTGTTTGATCCAAGACGTACCAACTTACAATTATTCCTCTAGTAATAAAAACAGAAAAACCAAATCCATTGGCAATTAAATAATAAAGAAGGATAAAGTTTATTTTTTGGGACACTTAATTTCTATATCTATATTATTTCCATTTAATTGTGCATCCAACGGCATCCGTAGCCTCAACAATTACTTTATTTCCTTTTATGAGGCTTTTTAACGCATCCTCTAAGTATTTAGATTTTACTTCAGATTCGTTTTCATAATTATCATCAATTGCACCTGTATATCTAAGCAAACCTTTTGAGTCAAACACAAAAACTTCCGGTGTTCTTTCAGCCCCATACATCTTGGCGACTTCCTGACTTTCATCATAAAGATAAGGAAAGTTAAATTTTTTATCTCTATGTCTTTCCTGCATTTTTTCGAAGTTATCTTCAGGATATTTGGATGCATCATTAGAGCTAATCATAATTATACTCACATTATCTTTAGAGAATTTTTCCTGAATATTAATTATCCTGTCCTCCCAAGCTTGCGCGTAAGGGCAGTGGTTACAACTAAAAATTACAACCTTTATTTCTCCTAGAGAAGGTCGATCTAAGCTGTAACTTTCTTCGGAGGTTGAAGGAAGTTTAAAGTTCACATAAGGGTCATTTAATTTTATATTTGGCATTTTTTCCTTTCTCTAGGCTTCCAAAAAAGCCTTAAGTAATTTATTTTTTGATGGTAATGGTGAAATTTTACCTTCATCATTTATAAATGTTCTGCAGTTTTCTAATCTGTATAAATTTGAATCGATTGGCTCAAACTGAACTTTATTTATATATATTGTTGGTGAGCCTGCAAATTTCCATTGGTGAGCCTCTTGGTCGTTTTTTAGTAATTTCGTAGATAGGTTGGCTTTAAGGTGATTGTCATCAATAATTTCATTAATTCTTTTGAGTGTAGGATCTAGTGATGGACAAGAATCATTATGTAGAACTAATAAATCAATTTTCATTAATAAGTTCTCCTGAGCTTGCGCTATTTTCTTTTAATATTTCCTTAAATATTATTTCAACAGCACTAGGCTTGCATCCTGTAATTTTGACAAATGATGCAGTAATTTCTTCTACAAGTTGCTTTTTTTGCCCCTCATCTCTTCCCGGAAACCATAAAACTTCTAAATAAGGCATACTACAGAAACTTGCCTTTCCCTTCAGCAATTTGACCAGCAGTAGGGCCTCTGTGCTGATGAATATGAGAATGATCTCCTTCTAATCTTTTTGCCATAACATTAGGGTCTACTGGCCAAGGAAGAACATTGCTAACTTTGGCCCATTCTTTCCATTCATTGCTCATCTCTTTTACTCTATTACCCTCTGATGAAGAAAGGTCATTTAATTCTGTCCTATCTTCATTCATGTTATAAAGCTCCCAATCTTTTCCATATTCCCTAACTAACTTCCATTCACCCTTTCTAATACCTTGGTTACCTTCATGCTCCCAATACATAGGCTTCTCGCGAGACCACTTATTAGATAGAAGAGGTAAAAAACTTTCACCTTCAATAGGCTTAATTTTATTTCCATTATATTCACTAGGGTATTTACCTCCCGCAGCTTCAATTGATGTTGCAGGTATATCCATAATATGAATATATTCAGATTCTATTCTTGACTCTTTAATCACTGAAGGCCAATGAACAATCAAAGGAGCACTTATACCCCCCTCATGGATCCATCTTTTAAAAAGTCGAAAAGGACTATTACTAACATTTGTCCAAGGGGTCTCATAACTTTGAAAAGTTGTTCCAGGCCCAGGCCTTAAATTAGGTATATTTCCCACTCTTACTGGCTCTCCATTTATAGTGTTGGTTTCCCATTGAGAAGTATTGCTCCAATCTCCATCTTCTCTCATCAATTCTGCGCAACCACCATTATCAGACATGAAGAAAATCAAGGTATTTTCTAGCTGTCCACTCTCTTTAAGTGTTTTAACAACTCTCCCTATCCCTTGATCCATACTATCTATCATTGCAGAGTAAGCCGCCATTTTAGAATCTTCCCAGTCAGGATATTTTGCATCTTCCCAGTCACCTACATCTGAATCTCTTGGAGATATATCCCATTTTGAGTCTATTATCCCTAAACCCTTCATTTCTTCGTGTCTTGCAGTTCTAAAATGATCCCAACCCTTAAGGTATTTACCTTCATATTTTGCAATATCTTCTGGTTTTGCATGGAGAGGCCAATGAGGAGCTGTAAATGATAAATATAAGAAAAATGGATTATTTTTTTTCATAGAACCACTTATCATTTGACATGCCCTATCTGACATAGCGTCAGTAAAATAATAATCTGGATCATCAATATCAATAAATTTATCACCGTCCATAAGGCTTTCAGGTCTAAAAAAGCTAGATGCTGCATCCATTATTCCATAAAAATCATCAAAACCTCTTTGAGTTGGCAGGGGATGATTGTCTGTTCCAGCTTCCCACCTATCTTTTTCTCTTGGATCCCAACTTCCGCCTAAGTGCCATTTCCCTGACAAATAAGTATCATAGTTTTCTTGCTTTAAAACTTCAGCAACAGTCACGCATTCTTTATTGATAAAGCCTCGGTACCCAGGTGCCCCCAGATCTCCAGATAATTGCCCAACACCTGCTTGGTGGCCCGTAAGGCCAGTCATAAGAGATGCTCTAGAAGGACTGCATCTTGCTTGATTATAGAATTGAGAAAATTTAATACCATCATTTCCTAAACTATCAATATTAGGAGTTTGAATTTCTGATCCGTAGCATCCTAAATCTGAATACCCAAGATCATCAGCAAGAATTATAATTATATTAGGCTTATCTTGTTTATTTTCACTCATATTTTCCAACTTCCTAGCACGTCTTTAGTAAACTGATCTACTGCTTGAGATATATCTGCAAAAGTAACAATTCCAACCAGACTACCTAACTGAATTACTGGAAGCCTACTTATTTTTCTATCTGCCATTACTCTTGCAGCCTCCATAACATCGGTTTCAAAGTCAGCGGTATGCACAGGCGAAGTCATAATTTCAAATACAGTGCAATTATTAGGATTTTTACCAGAACCAATACATTTTGATGTTATATCCCAAGTAGTAACAATTCCCTCAACATTACCTTTTTGTATAACAACTAATGATCCTATATTTAATTCTTTCATAGTCGCAGAGCATGCAGTAGCAGTAGCAGTAGAGGTAATCGTTCCAACTTTCTTAGTCATAATTTTATTTATTTTCAAAATTCCCTCTCAAACAATAATATTAATATCTAGTATAGGTTTTTATATCATTTTGAAAAGAGGTAATTTATGAATATATTAATCACCGGCATAACCGGAAGAATTGGTAGTAATGTTGCAAGTTTTTTAATAAAGTCTGGACACAATGTCACAGGATTTTCTTGGAGCCAAGATCAAAAAATTGAAAAAATGAAAAAAATTGGATGCAAAATAATAGTGGGAGACCTAGAAAATTTTGATGACGTAAATAGGGCAGTTTCTGAAAATGAAGTGGTTTTGCATATGGGTGCTGCTTTTCAATCAGGAGGGCCATTCTCTCCAAATCAATATTTCGATATAAATGTTAAAGGCACATTTAATATTCTTGAAGCATGCTCAAAAAATAGTAATATTAAGCATCTCATAGTCACCAGTACAGATTCAACAATATCTAAATATCCTGAAAAAAAATTAACAAGCTCCATAGCAGAATTTGATTTACCGCAAGACACTACTGAGTGGTATGGATATTCAAAAATTCTTGCAGAAAATTTATCTAGGAGATATTACATCGCAGAAAGCCTGCCAGTTACTATACTTAGGTTCTCAATGGTTTTTGGGCGATTTGAAGTATGTGGATGGAATCAATTTTATACAGGACATCATGCCGAAGCTTTGAAGAATTCAGATAATCCAGATAAAGAAAAGGTAGTCATAGAATTGAATCAACAAATTGCTAAAGGGAATCAGTTGATAATTCCTACCTCTGAAGGGGTATCCTGGAAAAAACACGTCATTGATATTAGAGATATAGTGCATGCATACGATGCAATGATTTGCAATGAGAAAACTTTTGGCTCAACCTATCAAATTGCTGGACCTAATAGCTTTAATTGGTCAGATGTGATTCCTAAATTATCGGAAAATTTAAATCTTGGTTATTGCACAGTAGAGATTCCAACTACCCCTACTTTTTATGAATTTGATTTGACTGCATCAATTAATGATTTTGGTTATAGCCCGAAATGGGATTTAATTTCAATGATTGAAGATGAATTAAAATTCAATGATCAAGATTTTGGAGATGTCATTCCTGCAGAAGCTGATTTCAGGAGAGGGTATCAGATTTAAATAAGTTGCTTCTAATAATGATAATAATATAGGAAGAAATTAGCACAATTCCCATTAATGCAGGCACATAAAGTTCATTTTTTAGTGATGTTGTTATAAAAAATATTGGTAAAAGTATATTTACCGATAGAGGAAAAAAAGAATTATTCCATGTTTTCCAGGGAAGTATACTTATAAATAAACTTACCAAAAACCAACCAAAAAAGTTTTCAAGAGGAACTCCAAAAAATCCCCCTGTATTTTCTTCCCACACCCAATAATTTAGTGGCCCAGACATTAATGGGTCAATTAGCAAATCATAAAAAGTAGTAATAAATGAAAATACGAAAGGAAAAAATAATTTTT